>OCVP010000119.1_pt1 | contig 35542 bp, 30 predicted proteins | sample 1539171 | NCBI WGS metagenome assembly OCVP01 (sample SAMEA51879418, study PRJEB22527) | metagenome
GTAAGATGTGCTGTTTTTCGCTTAATCTGTTCCGTGGTTTCCTGGAGGTCGAAGAAGGTCCTTCCGCAGGAAGGGCAGGAAATGAAATCTGCCTGAAACATTCGAACCCTGGTCGCCTGCATGAGGTTCTGGGCAAACCGTGCCGAAAGCGACTCGGGGTCACCATCCCGGCAGATCAGGGCATGCAGTTCCCTGGAGCTGATCAGTTCTCCCAGTTCCGCTGCAAGTCCGAGGTGATCCTCCATGGTTTCGATGATAGGCAGTTGAAATCCAATCGCAGCCGGTTTAGCTTTGCCTTCAAGCCTTTGATTCAGATTCCGGATCGTATAGAGAGGGTTGCTGACTTCCAGAACCAGTAGCTTCGATTTCAAATGATCCAGGATGGTTTTATCCAATCCGGTCTCGATTTCCTGCTCATTGAGAAGAAGAACTTGTTCCCCGTCTGACCGATCGAGTTTTGCGTCAAAAACTTTTTTGGGATCTGTAAACTCTGTATCGGTTTTCCAAGAAAGTAATTTAAAGGTTTCCCGGTCTCCGATCTTGCATCCTGAGGGTTTCATCAGGATACTTCTCACAGAGGTTTTCCCAGATTGAATCCTTAAGGTGGATTGATTCTGATTGGGTGATATCGTTGTTTCGGAAACTGATTTTTCCTCAAATCGTTCATTCTCTCCTAAATCCGTTGAAATCCTTTCGATCAGTTTTTCTACTCCTCCAAGGATGGCTTTGGCAGCTGGAATTTCATTCTCTGCCGGTTCTGTTAAGGAGACCCGGATCGTGTCGCCAAGTCCCTGGCAGAGCAATCCGCCTATTCCGACCGCACTTTTGATTCGGCCTTCGGAGCCATTCCCCGCTTCAGTCACCCCAAGATGAAGGGGATAATCCATCGATTCCTCTTCCATCCTCATCACCAACAAACGATAGGCTTCCTTCATCACCAGAGGATTGGAAGATTTCATCGAGAGAATCGTGTCATAAAAGTCATGTTTTTCAAAAATCCTTAAAAATTCCAAAGCCGATTGAACCATGCCTTCGGGAGAATCTCCGAATCGGTTCATGACACGGTCAGAAAGGGAACCATGATTCGTCCCAATCCTCAAACAACGTTGATAGGTCTTCAGATTTTTAACCAGGGGCAAAAGAGTTTCCTCGATCCTTTCCAGCTCTTCGGCATATTGAAGATCGCTGTATTCCCGGATTTCAAATTTCTTCCGGTCAGCATAATTGCCAGGATTGATACGGACTTTTTCGAAAAATTCACAACTATCGACAGCCAACTGGGGATTGAAGTGGATATCTGCGATCAGGGGACGTTCGATACCTTCCTCAGACATCCTTCTGCGCACTTCCGGAATCGCATCCAACGCTTTGCGGTTGGGGATGGTGATGCGGATCATTTCACAGGAAGCACGATGCAGGGCCTGAATTTCGAGCATCACGGAATCAAGGTCCGTGGTTTCCGAAGTCAACATCGATTGAATGCGGACGGGTTCAGCCGAGCCCACTCCAACCTTTCCCACCATCACGGTCCGGGTCTTTCTTCGGAGATATTCTTTAATCATCAGATGAAATGATCAGTGAATGTTTTCAATTCAGGATGGTTCATTGATTCCTTTTTTTGACAGCAAAGCAAGAAATCTTCTCGAGAGGAAAGAGGAGTCAGGAAAGACATCTATGAAAAAATGAGAGGAAGGATTATTTGGATTCAGATATCAACTCTCCTTCCTTCCCTGAAATTTCCTGTGAAAACTTGTTCACCATTTTTGGCAAAAAGAGAGCCTTCACCATGTTTCTTATTGTTTCTCCAGAGTCCGTCATAATAGAGGGTTCCATCTTCACGGTATTGTTTTCCTTTACCATGACGTTTTCCTTCTCGAAATTGTCCCGTATAAACCAGCTGTTCTTTCTTGTTGTATATCGCACCCTGCCCGTGTTTGATTTCTTCTCTCCATTCTCCGGCATAATACAAGCTTCCGTCTTTTCGGTATTCCTTGCCCTGTCCATCACGTTTCCCTTTGACGAACACTCCGGAAAAAGCTTTCTGCCCATCACTGTTAAATAGAGTTCCCGGCCCGTTCTTCTTTCCTTTTTGCCAGCTTCCTTCGTAATACACTGTTCCGGATTTTCGGAATTCCTTGCCGTTTCCTTCTCGCTGGTTGCTGACAAATTGCCCCTCATAGGCAACTTTCCCGTCAGGAAAATACAGTTTCCCCGAGCCGTCTTTTTTTCCGTTTTTCCACTCCCCCTGATAGAAAAGTACTTTTTCTCCACGGTATTCCTGTCCCTGTCCATGAGGTTTGCCCTGCTGGAATCCTCCTTCATAAACCAGATTCCCTTTGGGACCAAAGGTTTTCCCATTACCGTGCTTTAAGCCCGCCTGCCAATTGCCCTGATAGAATTTCTGACCATCTTTACGGAATTCGGTTCCGCTTCCATGCGGTTTCCCGGACTCGAAGCCTCCCTGATAAACCAGAGTTCCTTCTTTACTGAGGATTTTTCCTTCTCCGTGGCGTTTGTCTTCCTTCCAAAACCCCTCGTAGATGATACTTCCGTCTTTGCGATATTCTTTTCCTTCACCGGATTTGAGGTTTTCGGCAAAGGTCCCCTGATAAAGAATCTCACCGGAACTGAAATAGAGCGTTCCCTGACCGTGTCTTTTTTTATTTTCGTAGTCTCCTTCGTAAAGCACTCCGCCGTCTTTACGAAATTCCTTTCCCTGTCCACTCGGTTCACCCTTGATAAAGAGACCAGCGAAAACGAGTCTCTGCTGGGAATCGTAAAGTTCTCCCTGACCTTCACGGAGGTCTTTTTCCCAGGCTCCCTCATAAAGTTTAATTCCGTCTTCGTTGTACTCAATCCCCTGACCTTCCCTGAGGTTGGCAAGGAACTCTCCTTCAAAGATCAACTCTCCACGCATCGAAAACAGTTTCCCCTGCCCCTGTCTTTGGCCTTCTACGAAATTTCCGTCATAAACCTTTGTCCCATCGTCACGAAATTCCTGCCCAGCGCCTTGTGGCTTTCCCTGGTCGAAGTTTCCTTTGAAGACAATGGCTTCATCAGGTCCGTAGATGCTTCCTGTACCATGGCGTTGATCTTTGAGAAATGACCCGCTGAAAAGAATGTCTCCATTTTCGCGGTATTCTGTTCCCTCACCCTCGCGACTTCCTTTGATAAAATTTCCATCGAAAAGTTTGCTGCCATCAGTTCCAAAAACCAATCCACGCCCCGTTCTCTCTCCTTTGACAAACTCACCTTCAAATGCCAGGGAACCGTCGAAACGATATTCTTTCCCTTTGCCATCAGGCTTTCCTTCTTCAAAAATTCCATCAAAAAGCACTTTCTCGTCTGCCGAAAAAATCTTCCCTTTGCCATGTCTGGAACTGAATTTAAAATTTCCCTGGTAGACCTTCGAACCATCTTCCCTGAATTCAGTTCCATTACCATGTCGGGTATTTTCAGCAAAATCTCCGTCATAAATGAGGATGTTGCCCGGAAGGAAATAGCGTCCTTTGCCATGACGTTGACCTTTGAGAAAATCTCCCTGGTACATAAGGGACCCATCTTCGCGGAATTCACTCCCTTTTCCTTCGATCAGACCCTTTGCAAACAGTCCTTCAAAACGCTTCACTCCTTCTTGAGAAAGCAGTTTTCCATTCCCATCCCTTCTTCCATTTAACCAGTTTCCTTCATAAATCAGAGTTCCATCAGGACGGTACTCTTTTCCGATTCCATGCTGAGCACCTTCGAAAAATTCACCATCATATTGCACCGTTCCATCAGGGAAATAGATTTTTCCTGAATCATGTCGTGTTCCCTGAAGAAAGGAACCTTCAAAGAGCAGAGATCCGTCTTTTCGAAATTCCTTACCAGAACCTTCAGGAAGATCTTCGACAAAGCTTCCCTGGAAAATGAGAACTCCATTTTCGTCGAAGAGATCCCCAGGGCCGGATTTTTGATTGGTATTCCAGTTTCCATCAAAGGCAATCTTCCCGTTCTCGTGGAATGCCTTCCCGGAACCATGACGCCGATTGGCTTTAAATTGCCCCTCATAAATCAAAACCCCATTCATTCCATAAAGTTTCCCACTGCCCTCACGCAGTCCCTTTACGAATCCACCTGAATAAACAGGTGATCCATTTTCACGGAACTCCTGGCCTTCACCATCGGGTTGACCAGCTTTGAAATTTCCTTCAAAAATAATGTCACCGGCATTGGAATAGATCTTTCCCTGGCCATCTTTCAGATTTTGTTTCCAACTTCCCTGATAATAAAGTGTTCCGTCATCCCGATACTCGCTTCCTGTTCCACTTTGATATCCTTCAAAAAAGTCCCCATCAAATTTGATGAGTCCGGAAGCAGAATATGCTTTTCCTTTGCCGTGCCTCAGGTTCCTGTCCCATTCTCCTTCGTAGGCGATGCTTCCGTCACTGCGCCGTAATTCACCTAATCCTTGTCGAAGACCTTGTTTCATGGTTCCAGTGTAAACCCGTCCATCGGGATAGGTAAACATTCCGTTGCCATGAGGCTTACCATCCAACCAATCTCCATCGTAACTCGAACTATCACGTTTATTGACCCGCCCTTTTCCAAACCTTTGACCATCCTTCCATTCACCATCATAACTGACGAATCCGTCGGCTTCTTTGAAGGTTCCTTGGCCATGTTTTTTTCCACGGATGAATCCTCCCTCGTATTCAGTCCCATCGGGAAAAAGGTAGGTACCCTTTCCATCCGGGTAATCATCAACCCAATTTCCAGAGTAGATCGAACCATCTTCAAGCCATGCGGTCCCATTTCCGGAACGGGTTCCGTCTTCCCATAAACCCTGGTAGACCGATTGACCAGTCTGGTTATAAAGGGTCCCCTGTCCCTGAAAGACAAAGCCTCCATCGTCCATTTTTTTCAACCCACCTTCATATTGGAGAAGGCCATTATCTGGAAAATAAAATTGAACCGGACCATGTGGTTTTCCAAAAACCCATTTCCCGGAAATGTATTTTGAACCGTTCCCACGAAATAAGGTTCCTTCCCCGTGATAGAGTCCATCACGGAATAGTCCCTCATAGAGCAAAACACCATTCTCGTTGAATTGTTTGCCCGTTCCGGAAAACTGTCCGTTTTTGAAATCACCCTGATAAACCGCCAATTGTTTGTCACTGAAGAGGGTCCCTGAACCATCGTAATTCCAGTTTCCAGTTTTCAAAGTTCCTTCATAAATCACTTTTCCTGAAGGATCATAGACAACCATCAAACCCTCTGGTTGACCCTTGGACCAGGACCCCGTTAGCCTGAGGCTTCCATCTTGGTGGTGAAGGTTTCCTTCTCCGGAAAACAGACCGGCTTTGAAATTTCCCTGATAACGCAATTTCCCCGAGTCCCAGAAAAGTCGACCGGGACCTTCACGTTTCCCATCTACGAAATCTCCCGCATAAACAACTTTACCTTCTTTGTTGTAAAAAACTCCTTGTCCATGAAATTGACCATTCTTGGTCTTGCCGACGTACTTCTTTTTCCCATTTTCATAATAAAACAAATCCTGCTGGCTGTTCATCAGAGATCGGATGAATTCGACCTGTTCTGAAAAGCGGGACTGCTCTTCGTATTTGCCAAGGTAGTTCTGGTATTCCTCCATGGAACCAACTTTGGTTGCCGATTTAAAATCCAGATCGTGCAGTTCGACTTCTATGTTTGAAACATATTTTTTTGCATCAGAATTCTTCTTGTATTTTTTGACAAAACGTTCGTAAGACTTTCGGGTTGAATCAGATTCTGCCTTTTCATAGTCCAAGCGAATGATTTCCCGATTTGCAAAAGAAACCATTTCTGCGGCTTCACGGTCATTGCGATGTTTGAGAACAAAATTCTGATATGAAGACCTCGTAGCGCTTTTTCGGGCACTTGCAAATTGAAGTTCCCGTACTCTTTTACGGACCCACTTGAGATCATCTTTCGCATTTTCATCATTGAGATAATTTGAAAGAAAAGTGGAATAGGTGATCAGGGAATCCTGTTTTTTTGCCTGATTGATGTCATGGAATCGGAGCCAGTTTTTGACAGTCACAAGGTTTTCAGGAACGGGTGGATTTTCTGTAAACCTCGCAACGTATTTTCGAAAATCTTTTGGATCCTTATTGATCCTGCATTGTTCGAAAATCAACGTTTCGCTCAATTGATTTGCTTGAAGAAGTTGCTGCTCGGCAAGAGGGTCTTTGTTGTAGAGATCCACAAACAAATCGTATCCTTCCAAAGTGTTCTTCTTTTGGGCTTCGGTGAATTTGATAAGGATGATCGCTTTGCGTGCTTCCTTGATCTGTTCACTAGCAGCAGACTGATCCTGGTATTTTTCAATGAAAGCTAGATAAGCCTGTTCTGTGTTCTGCTCTTTTGCTTTTTCTAGGTCAGGACCAACTCCGGCGCATCCCTGAATCACTAAAAAAAGCAATCCCAGGATGAAGGATGAATAACGTGAGACTCCCATTTCTTTTTTTGAAATCACTTCTTTCATTACAAAAGTTTCAAACCGTCAAAATTTACAATATTTCTAATACGAAACCGGCAACAGAAGAGATGAAGAACGAGGTCAGTTGGACAGGGATGCCAGTTTTTCCCTGGCTTTTTCTCCATATTCCCCTTTGCTTTCAGAGAGGGATTCCAGAAGAGCCATTTGCTGATCGCTTTGATCAAGTTGCCCCAAAAGTTCACTGGCTTCAAAAATGGCTTTGTTAAGAAAATCGCTTTCGGGGTAATCAGAAATCATGAGTCCGTAAAATCCGAGACTCTCTTCCAGTGCGCCTCGTCTTTTGTGCGATTCCGCTAACATCAAGATCAGTTGATCCGCAGGCAGGTTGCTACCCTCATTGAGCATTTCGAGAAGTTGTTCTTCGAGACTCGACGAATCTCCGAATTCCGCAAGCATCAACGAACTGACCAGCAGACTCAATTCGTCAAATTGTGCGGTACTGCTTGAAGCACTTAATTCATTGAGGGACTGCTTTGAAACTGCTTGCTCTGTTTCTAAAGAAAAAACTTTTTCCTGAAGTTCCTTATTCTCCCGACTCAATCTTTCAATTTCCGATTGTGCCTGCTCCAACAACTGTCTCTGCTCAGAAAACTGATCCTGCAATTCGCCCTGGTACTCCTCCATTTCAAGCTGCATTTTGATGAGAGCTTTCTGGAGTTGTTTCACCTGGTCGGCGGATTGACCGAATAAAGAGAAGGGATAAATCAACCCGAGAAACAGACTGCAGTAAATAAACTTTTTGGTTCCAAACACTGGAAAACTCCTTAGCGATTAGCGTAGAGAAGGACCCCAGGAAGGCATGGTTTCCTGAAGCCCCGCTTTGGAATTAGTGAGACGAACCGCCTGTCCGCCGGAAGATAGGGAATAATAGATTTTCCAATCTCCTCCTTTTTTACCTGAAAAGGCGATCATTGAGCCATCAGGAGACCAGGTTGGACTTTCCGCATTCATATTCTTGGGAGTTACCCTGTTTTCTTCCTTGGATTTCGGATCAATCCTGTAAATCGAGGAAACACCACTCCTTCTACTTGCATAAGCAATGAATTTCCCATCAGGAGACCACGAGGGAGAAACGTTATAGTTTCCGTTTTCTGTGATACGCGTCAGTTTTTTGCGCTGCATATCACGGACATAGACCTGAGGAGAACCTGTGCGGTCAGAAATCAAAGCCAGGTATCTGCCATCCGGAGAAAGAGCAGGCTCCGTTTCGATGGCTGAATTTTTTGTGATTCTGTCGGATTCACGTAATTTCGGAGTCGGCAGTCCATAGATTTTTTCACCATCAAGGTAGTATTCATAAATGTCAGTATTGCTGCGGTTGACATATTTTGAAATAAAAACTCTACCGGTGGAACCCCATTCAGCAGCACTGCCTGTCCCTTCATCGAAGAAAACCTCCACACTCTTAACCCTCAGAGGACGAAATCCCTGCATGAAAACTCGTGTTCCTCGGGCTGTGATGGCCGTGTAAAGAATTTTTTTACCACTTGGGTCCCAACTCGCTCCGTAATTGGAAAAAAGGTTGAAGGTCAACTGCTTTTGCCCGTCATCCCCATGATATTTGAGGTAGAGGGTTTTAACCTGGGTTTCAGACGCATTATTGGTCGAATAAATAATCGGACTTCCTAAAGATCCCTTGATGCCAAACAACTGTTTCAGCATCAGATTGCTGACTTGAGCGCTTTTCCTGGAAATATATCTTTCATCCTGTTTTTTGAATTTCACTCCAAATACCAGAGGCTCAAACCCGCTTTCTGCAGAACTTTTCAGAGTCGAAACTATTGAACCGGATTCAATGGTCTTTTCGATTTCAAGGAGGTATTCCGCATCAGCTGCCGAAGCGTTCTCAAAAAGCAAAGAATGCTTCAATTGCCTTTCCATGTTTTGAATCAAAACTGTATTCAACGCAGATTCATTTTTTGCCGAAATATTCAGTTTGATCTTGGCAATATCCGGACGGGACACATCATAAAATTCCAATGCGTACAGCATCGAAGCAGTCAATATGCTAAAGGCCATACTTAAAATCAGCTTCATCTTCATTATCTTTCTCTATTAAGGGTTATTTCAATCATCTAGGTTTAAAATTAATTCCTATTTCAGTTAAAGCACCTTCAAACTCTTCCGGTAATGGAATCAACTGATCCAACTCATTCAGCAGATCCCTCACCGATTGGTCAAAAATCTTGTTTCCTGAGATGTCAACAAAGGCATACTGCAGGATGGTTCCTTTTCGGTCCAAAACCAGTTTTACACGGACTTCCAGTTTTGCAGAAATTTCCAGCGGTATTTTCCATTTCTGTCTCAGGATTGGGTCGACTTTCATCAGATATTCCCGATACTGAAACAAACTCATCGGTTTGATCTTATCGCGGATTTTTGATTTTCCAGCAGCAAATAATGCAGCATTTTTGCTGACCACTTCCACCGCATTGTTGGTCTTCTCTTTGGAAAGTTTCCCGCGTTTACGAATCTTCTTGAGGTCAATCTTTCCAAATTTAAGTTTGCCGAGGACATCCTTCAGATTTACATTCCCTGAAATTCCGCCTTCTGGAAGGGTTTTTTCCAGTTCCTTCAGATCTTCAAGTGATAGGTTTTGCAGATCTTCCAAATCCAGATTGGCAATGACGATTTCGTTCCCGCCTCCAGTGCCCTCAACATTCGATTCCCCCTCAGACTCTTGTGCTGAGGATTCGCTTGTCTTTCTTGCACCAGCTTGTACAGGCTTCGCTTTCGGCTTTGAGGCTTGTACCAATGTTGGCTTAGGAGCTGGAGAACTTTCCTTTGCATCTTCTGAAACTGAAACATCACTGCTCAAGGTCTTCCGTTCAATCTTTACCAGCCCAGAAGCAGTTTGAATTTTCGTCGGTTCATCAGCAGGTTGAGTAGATTTCAACGCCGACATTGAAACATTTTCCTCAGTTTGCGTTTGAGGAGAGCGATTGGTTTCAAATCTGGTCTCAGGTGATTCCACAACAGCAACGATCGTCTGTTCTTCAACTGGATCATTGACCGAACCTTCTTCGCGTTCCGGTTTAGCCCGGTCCAGGACACTGCTTTCTTTTTCCGAGTATTGTACCTGTTGTTTTAAACGCGTCGTGCTTTCCCTGAGAGATTGCGTGGTATCAGGCTCAAGGGTCGATTCAGCTGGATTGAGGGAATCCAGAGAATTTGTGGAAACTTTAACGGTTTCCAATTCCGGTGCGTCAAATAAAGACCGGTTGTCGAGTTCTTTCAACGCCGATTCGGTGAGATTGGATAAGGAGGCTTCCGAATTTGAAAACTCTTCCAGGGTGGAGCTAACACCTGTCTCGAGTTGGTTCGAGGAACTGTCTAATTCGGCTAACTCCATTGTATCAACGTCTTCATCCAATAGATTTTCAAGTGGTTTGGAAAGCAGTTCTTGTTGACCCTCAAGCTCCTCAATTATCTGAGGCGGTTCCTCTTCACCAATCAAAGTCTCAGGTTCGGGGCCTATCTCTTCTGATTCAGAAAGGACTTCAATTTCTTCAACCTCTTCAGCAAGCACCGATTTCAGCAAACGTTTTTTTCGTTCCTCTTCGGTTTTTTGCTGTAACTCTTCACTGGCTTCGGGTTTGATGACTTCCGTTATTTCCTGAACCGGTTCAGGCTCTTGAGGGGCTTCCACCACCTTTTCAGGTTCTGGAACAGGTTCCGGCTCAGGAGGAGTATCCTTTTCTACCGATAACTCTGGTGCGGGTTGTTCCTCAACGGCATCCTGGACAACTTCCGATATAGATTCGGTTTCAACAGACTCTATGGAAGCCGTTTGTTCTTCCTGAACTTCCTCCCCATCACTTTGCCGATCCTCTGAGACTTCTTCACCACCTGCAGGGATTGAGTCTCCCTCACTTGCTTCGGATGTTTTTCCCTCAAGTGCCGCAATGAGAGCACGAACTTCATCTGCCGATAGAGCATTAATTTCTATCGATTGCTGCTCGAGCATTTCAAACTCATTGGATTCTTCATCTTCCTTTGGTTGTTCAAAAAAAAGAACATTCATTCCGAATAAGGTCCCCACCGTCAAAAGGTGGACCGAACCCGAAATGATCAACCCGAGCCTTAAAAAATAGGTAAAATAGTTTTTCCGGAAGTGTTTATTCTTTTGCAAACTTATTGATCCTCAAAAACCAGACCTATTTTTTCATGTCCCTGATTTTGTAAAAAAACCATGACCTGAACCAAACGGTCATAGGCCACGTTCTTGTCCGCTTGAATGAATACTTTTTCCGGTTCCATCCCTGCAACAAGCGTCGAGAACTGATTCATGAAATCCGATTGGGAGTAGTTTTTTTCCTCAAAGACGATTTGATCATCAACAGAAATTCCAACCACCAGGAATTCCTTTTCTTCATCCACCTCCATTTTTTCCGCACGGGCTCCGTCAGCGCTGGGAAGGTCGATGCCAATGGTCCTGGTCATCGCAGGAGCCGTGACCATGAATATGATCAGCAGCACCAGCAGTGTATCCACCAATGGGGTGATATTGATTTCTGAAACGAGCTTTTTCCCTTTGCCTCCTGACGAATCACCCCCACCCATGAATATCCTCCTTGAATAAGAACCGTGTCATCATGATTTTTTGAAAATTATGAAATTGAGAAATCAAGCCCCGAGGTCATTTTGCAGGTAAAGCTCAACCTTCCAGTGATTGAATTGAGATATAAGGTTGCTCTTGAATGGACTCAGAATTTTCCGAATTCCTCCGTCTTTTTATAACGGCTGATGAGTTCCAACTGCATTCGATTCAACAGAATCATGGTAAATCGATCAAACTTTTGCCCGAGTATTTGGGTCCAATAACTGATCATGTTGAATGCAGCCGAGGAAGGAATGGCGACAAAGATTCCTAAGGCAGTTGCCACAAGAGCTTCTGAAATGGCAGGAGCAACGACAGAAAGGTCTGCGGAACCCATGTTCCCTATCGCCGTAAATGCATTGATGATTCCGACTACTGTTCCCAAAACTCCGAGAAATGGAGCAATATTGGATGTGGTTGCCAGAACCGAAAGCAAAGTTTCGCGCCTTTCTGCCATCTGGTTCGAAACTCGATCCACCGTATGCTTGACCATGTTGTCGAAATCCTCCTTGAGGACTTTCATTTGGCTATCCGCAAAATTGAGCTCGGGGTAGTCCTTTTCAAATTTTTGTTGGACGTTAACGACCTCTTCAAAAACAATCCCGAGGTCATAATCCACCATCCCTCTCCGTTTGTTCACTTCACAGAATTCAAGAATATCTTCTGCTGAATTGAAGGCTTTGACAAAGGCCGCATTCTTTTTATCCTCCCTTTTAAGTTGGAGAATTTTGCTGATAATGATGCCCCAAGTACAAACTGAGAGAATCAGTAACAGAATAAATATGCTGAGGGTAATAAAACCCCCATGCAGTATCGCACTTACGAAATCATCAAAAGTCATTGTTTTTACTGAAGTTTAAACATGTAATCAGTTCTTCGGTTACGGGTCCACCAGTCCCTAACCGATTCCCCTGAATTTCGGGGCATCTGACATTCCTCACCACGACTCACTCCCAGTACCGGGACATCACCCTGCAAAGTGTATAGTGTGGTTAGGAGTTTAATTGGCGTCTTCCAGCGCCTTTCTCCCAGTGCTTTGTTGTAATCATTGGAGGCACGAACATCGGTATTGCCCTCTAACTGGATTGAAACATCGGCATAATCCACAAGAATCGGAATTAGTAGTTGTTGGTTACGGTTCATTTCATCGACATACTTGTCAATGTTGGATCGATCTGTATCAAAATATGTTGGTGAAATTAGTAGATGGTCAAGAATCCCCTCAACATCCCTGCAAAATGCATCATCTATTTCCAATCTCCTGTCTCTTTGAAGTCGTGCGTAGAGCTTTGCCATCGTTTCACTGAGGAAACTTTTTTCCTGTGCCACAACTTCTTCGACTTTTTTGGCAATCGAAGCAATATCTTCCTCACTTACATCTCCCGCTTCTTCCAGAATTTTCCTAACTTCTTCAGCAGATGTAGCTCCAGCAAGTTTCTTTGCTAATTCAATAGTTTCTTTTTCAATTTTTTTAGTTTCCTTGACAACTTGTTCGATTTCTTCTTTGGAAAGATTTGTGGTTTCTTCAAGGACTTTTGCCAATAAAGCTTCTTGAACACTCCTGTTTTCTGCTTTGGCTTTGGCGATGATTTTTTCAACTTCTTCCTCACTGACACCAAGTTTTTCCATCAAAACTTTTTTCAATTCTTCATCACTGAGTTCTCCCTTAGCGGCTCTGACAATCAAATCTTCTATTTCATCTTTGCTGAGTTTTGAATCCTCCTTAATACTATCAGCAATTTTTTCCTGGAAAAGACGCTTGGCTTTCTTCTCGGCCCTCTTCTTGAGAACCTTGCTAATCTCTTGATTCAGTTCCTCTTTTGCCTCTTCGACCTTTTCTTTTTTAACCAGCAGTTCCTTTTTTTCAGCCAAGTCTTTGACCGCGAGTTCTTTGATCAGTTTTTTTCTTTTTTCTGCAGAGTCCTTTGCATTTTCATCTTCAGCCCTTTGTTCATCGGTAAGTTCTCCCTCATCATCCAAATCATCAAGAGTCATTGAAGCCTTTGAACCATCAGCTTCAGGCGGTGTTGTTTCCTTGGGAGGGCAACCAGTCAGGATGAAGGCCAAGCCAAGAATCAGAATCAAATTCAGTAAATTTTTCATGGAACTCTTTTAGGTTTAGAGGAGTCCTGTCCTTTTAAAATACAGGGGTCCAGGATCAAAATGCGCAGCCAACGAAGATAAGTGATGAACCATAATTTTGGTCAATGTCAATTCAAACAGAAAATAATGCTTGAAATTTCTGTTGATCTCAAGAGGTTTTGGCCAAAGCCTTGATTCACCTATCGTAATCTGAACATATAATCGGTTCTTCGATTTCGTATCCACCATGCCTCTTCAGACTCACCTTGTTTTCGTTCAAGCTGGCATTCTTCGCCACGGCTTACTCCTGTCACTGGAATATCCGCCTGAACGGTATAGAGAGTTACTAGAACACGGCTTGGGGTTCTCCAACGTCTTTCGGCAAGAGCCTTATTGTAATCATTGGTTCCGCGTAAGTCTGCATTACCCTCCAATTGCAGCATGATGTCAGGAAACTCATTGAGAATCGGTTCCATTAATTGGTAGTTACGGTTCATTGCACTGACATAGGAATCAATATCGTATTTATTTGTTTCGAAATATGTTGGTTCGATCAGTAAATGATCCAGCAATCCTTCAATGTTGGAGCAGAATGCCTCTTCAACATTTAATCTCCGATCACGCTGCAAGCGTGCGTAGAGTTTTGCCATTGTCTCTCGGAGGAATGATTTTTCTTCTTCAAGCATTTCCTCATTTTTTTCAACAATCCTGGTGATGGCTTCCTCACTGATATCACCAGCATCTTCCAGAATCTTTCTAATTTCCTTTGCTGTGGCGGCATTACCGATTTTAGACAGAAGCTCTGTGGTTTCTGAAGCCACTTCCTGAACCTTTTCAACGACCTGCTTCACTTCCTCATCAGAAAGCGTTGTTGTTTCTTCCAGAACTTTTGCAAGCAGTACCTTCTTGACATCCTCTCCTTTCGATTTTGCCTCAGATATAATCTTTTCAACTTCTTCTTCACTTATTCCCAGATTCTTTGTTAACAAATCTTTCAATTCATCAACTTCCAACTCCCCTTTAGACGCCTTTGCAATCAATGTTTTGATCTCTTCCTCTGAAATTTTTGAATCTTTCTTCACCTTGCCGGCAATTTGTTTTTCAAAAATCTCTTCAGCTTTTTTCTGGGCTCGGTTTTTTAAAATTTGGTCGACTTCCTTTTTAAGGGCAACCTTGCTGGCGGTTACTTTTTCCTTTTTTTTAAAGACGATTTTTTTTTGTTTTGTATCTTTAGCAGCCAAGTCCTTAAGCTTATCTTTTTGCTGCTCTAAATCCTCAATCCATTCACGATCTTCCTCTTGATCCTCTGCACTCAACTCAGGAATTTCCTCGAGTTCTCCTACTTCAATGAGATTTTTTGGCGGCTCCGGAGCAGGTGGTGGCGTACAAGCAAATAAAATTGAGGGTAAAACAAAATAAAATATTATCTTTTTCATCAGAGAACTTGTGTTTCTTAAAATGTTATTATTTTTTTTGAAACGCTTCATAGGAGTATTCTGGAATTAAATGGATTTTATGCTTTTCAATGAGTTTCTGCAATATTCAAACCCAGTTCTTATCATAAAATCGACAAATTATTCGAATTTAAATGAAGAATGTTTTTTAAATGATCCTCATTCTTATCATGATTTTTCAGTCTCAAGCTGAATCAACAACCATTTCAATGCCTCAACAGAAAATTCTAATTGATGTTCTTTTTTACTGAAAAATGGATTGGCTTCGATTTTTATGGTTTTCATGAAAGACTCTTGATCAACTGGATTCTTTCCAGCAAGCGCCAGAAAGGATACTCCATTTTTCCGGCTTCTTCTTTCAGGTGAAAGAGGTCCTGCCATACCTGTTTCAGCTAAAACCCAATCAGATCCGGTTTTCAGTTGAAATTTTCTAGCAAGTGCTTGAGCACGTTGGTGACTCACGGTGGAATGGCGTTTGCCGGATGTACCCAGAAGATCGAGCTGGGATTCCCGGCTGTAAGGGACAAGCACCTGGTTCAAATGCCTTGATGCTCCGGGCACGGCTGTGAAGGCTGCGGCGATTCTCCCTCCCGTTCCGGATTCAATAAAACTGATGGTATGTTTTTGCCCCATCTTCTGAAGGGCATCCAACATACTCAGCAGTTTTTTTGCATGTAACTCCAATTCCATCTCAAGTTTCTGGCAATGCCCGAGCCAGTTCTTTTCGGACATTGGCAAATTCTCGTCCTGGTAAAGACGGCGGTTTTGAATCATGTCCGATGCTGATTCCGGCATGAACCCCAACAAGGACTGTCCGGCCTGGACCGAACGGCGGATGACTGTTGATGAAAGGTTCAGCAAAACCCTCAGGGGTTGCGGTAACCATTCTGGGTCAAGCACCCCTACTCTGAGAACGACCCCTCGCTGTTCTTTCAAAGATTGGACGAGTTCCGGAAGATTTTCTTTCCCCCTAGGAACAACCAGCAATAATGCCCCTTCTTCGATAGCTTTCAGGTCATCATCGGAAAAAATTTTTCCATCCAGCATTCGGATCAACAAATCAGTCCCGATCAGCATTGAAACCCGATCATCAGTTTGCTTCTCTGGGGACGCTGCTGATTTTTCACGGTGGTGCTCGAAACCCTTCCCTTCTTTAAGCCTCATCACGTGTTCGGCCAAGCGCACAGGACGTTCCCAGCGAAACTCTGCGGTCGAAATTTCCCATGCTTCTCCCTTGAGCTTTAAAGGACTTTGCTTATCCATGGCAAGTCGAGCTGGATAGCTGAGTTCAGGATCCGCAAAACTCACCAATGCCTGGCGAAGCAGAGAAAGACGAATCTCGCCCTCGGGTATGTTTTTCCTTTTGGTTGGATCGGGATGCAGGCCATTGGAAAGGATAAAAACCACTTGCTTCAACTGCGGAATCTGTCTCAACGCACATTCTGCCAACAACAAATGATGAAATCCTGCAGGATCCGCAGTTAGAGGAAAATGAACCACCTCCCCAATGCCTTCAAGGGACAACCCGTCGAGAGCAGAAAAAAGTGATGGCGGAGGATTCTTGGACACGTAACGGGTATGCAAAAGGAATTCTCAGGGCAGGAAGACTCAGGCAGCCGATTCCACCAGGTTTTTGTCGTTGATCTGATCCAATTGCATGAGATGAAGGTTGAGCATCTTCAAGGTTGCGTTCACTGCGGCCATAACCTGATCCGGGTCGATGCCCACAGTCTGAACCCGTTTGCCATTCATGTCCCAGGTAATGATCGATTCCGTCAGTGCATCGGTCTGTCCACCACGCGGAATTCGAATCTGGTAATCCAGCAGTTGCGGGCACTGGAGATGATGTTTCTTAAGAATTTTTTTGACCGCACTCATGAAGGCATCGTAACCTCCATTTCCGCTTCCACTTTCGTTGTGTTCCTTTTTATCGAACATCATCCTGATGCTGGCAACAGACTTAAGATTCAGCCCACTGGATATGGAACAATTCAGTAATTCGATCCGCTGCTCTTCATGGGTTTCCAGCACATCGGTTATGATGAAAGGAAGGTCTGCGAGGGTGATGGTTTTCTTCGAATCTCCAAGTTCAACGATTCTTCGAAGAACTTTCTGCAGATTTTCCTCCACCAGTTGAATCCCCAGTAATTCCAGATTTTTCACCAGGGAGGCTTTACCACTCATTTTCCCGAGAGCATAACTCCGGTTTCGACCAAATCGTTCGGGATAGATTGGGTTGTGGTACAACCCTCCTTTTCGATCCCCGTCCGCATGGATTCCACTGGTCTGGGTAAACACATCCTCTCCGACAATGGGGGAATTCCGCGCCAGCCTCTTCCCGGAAAAGTTCTCCACCATTTCGGAGACCGGTGAAAGGTGAGTCTCATCAATGGACAGCTCTGCCCCAAGCTGATCTTTAAGCACCACCGCTATTTCTGCCAGTGATGCATTTCCTGCTCTCTCACCAAGACAGTTCATCGTGCAATGGATGCAGCGGATTCCGGCTTTGACCGCATACATCGCATTTGCCACTCCAAGACCATAGTCATTGTGCGGATGAAAATCGAAGGCAGCCCATGGAAAGCGTTCCTGCATGTCCATCATACTCTGATATACCTGATCCGGTGACATCACCCCCAGGGTGTCAGGAAGCATAATCCTTGCGACTCCCTCATCCTTCAAACCGGCAACCATGTCATAAACATAATCCGGCAAGTCCCTGTAACCGTTGGACCAGTCCTCCAGGTAGACATTCACCCTAACCTTGTTCTGATGGGCATACTTTAGGGTTTTCCGGATATCTTTCAGGTGTTCATCAAGAGTTTTCCTCAGTTGGTTGGTGCAATGATTTTCGCTGCCTTTGGTGAGCAGATTCATCACCCTCCCACCGGCTTCTAAAATCCAGTCGACACTCCGGTTGTGATCAACAAATCCCAAAACCTCGATCTGTTCCAAAAAGCCTTTATCTGCTGCCCAGGAGGTCGTCCTCATCACTCCATCCATTTCTCCCTCGGAGACCCTTGCGGAAGCAATTTCAATACGGTCAACCCTAAGTTTGTTCAAAAGAGCCTTGGCCACATTGGTCTTTTCTGCCGGGGTAAAGGAGATCCCCTGGGTCTGCTCACCATCTCTCAGGGTGGTGTCCATCAAAATGATTCTAGGTTCTGTTTCCATAAAAAGTTTTTGTTGAAACTGAGACTAGTTCCTTGAACTTCGGGAGTGAAAAATCAGGGTAAGAATTAAAACGTAGGTCAAAATCTCATGACTGTCTGAAGCCAGTCTTAGGCCTCCTGAACTGTAAAGCAGTAGAATCAGACCGGAGAGGATCAAACCAATCCCTGCCATCAGTTGACTTCCTCCTGTGAATGAAACCGGGGTCAGACTTTTAAGCCGATGACGATGAGTCCTGATATGATCCCATGCGTACATCGGGAATATGACCATAAAAAACAGCCCAAGCCAGATGTGAAAGAGCACCAGCAGTTCTTCATGTTCGAACCACAAATTCCATTCAGGGAAAGAGAGTAATAATCCTGAAATAATCAGAAAAATACAAATTAAAACAACCAGTTTGCGCATGTTTGAAGGGTATCGGGGAATTTTTCATGAAAGTATACGGTTTTTTTAAAGAATCATGAAATCCGAACAACCGAATAATCTTTTCAGCCAATCTATTGTTGAGTTGTCAAAGCTTATAATGGAATTCTCCTTAAACAGGAAAACTTTCAAAAAAGAACAACTTGATTTAGAAAATTTCTAGGTTCCGTAATTCTTCTTTGAGATGTCCTGGGCTGGTGAAACGAATGCCTTTTATTCCGAGTTTTTCAGCTGCTTCAATATTGTCCTGTCGGTCATCTATGAAGACGGTTTCTTCAGCTTGGAGATTGAAGGAATTTAAAAGATGAAGGTAGATTTCAGCATCAGGTTTGATCATTTTCACCTGTCCGGAAATCACTTCCCCGTCAAACCATTTCAGGAATGGATATAGCCCTACCGCGGTTGGATAGGTTTCTGCGGACCAATTACTCAGAGCATAAACTGGAACCGATTTATCTTTGAGTTCTGATAATATTTCGACCGTCTTTTCGATCGGACCTCCAAGCATTTCCTCCCATCGTCCGTAATAAGCGCGGATCAGGGTTTCTTCTTGCGGAAAACGATGGATCAGTTCGTCTTCAGCCTCAGCAATGGTACGCCCGGCGTCTTGCCTGACATTCCATTCCGGACTGCACACTTCCCTGAGAAAATGATCCACTGCCTTTTCATCCGGCAGCAGCTTTCGATAAAGGTAGCGTGGGTCCCATTCGATCAAAACCCCGCCCAGGTCAAAGACCACGTTTTTGATTTTCGCCATATTTTTTATCAGCGCCGTGCTATGAGTGCCTCGTTTTGTTGATAATGCTGCCCGATCGAATGGACCAGGGCTTCGGCCATTTTCTGACGGGTTCGTGATTTTAGAAGGCTTCTGCGGTCCTTGAGGTTTTTCAGGTTAGCCACTTCAACCAGAATGGAGGTCGGCACCTTGCTGTATCGGAGCACTGCAGGCAGGCTCTTTTTACCTCTGCGGTAGAAGTACCCCCGAACCGTTCTGCCGCGATGGGTCGGTAATCCATATTTCCTGAAAGAACTGATCACCGAGCCCCCCAGTGAGCGACTCAATTCGGCGGATCGTCTGTTTTCCTTTTTGGCAAATTGAAGCCTGCTATCATATTCCCTGCGCTTCTGGTAAACACGGCCTTTGATCCTGAAACGGGTTTTTCGGAAACGGGAATCCGGATAATAAACCATGGCTCCCCGAAGAGAAGAGTGTAGCGCATCCCCGTGTACACTCATAAAAATAATATTTTCCTTTGGAACCTTCTGTTTCAGCAATTTGTGATAAAGGTGATTGATCAAAAAAACACGCATGTTCACTCCTGTATGCGCGTTTCTGAGGGTATAACGCGGGGTGACGTTAAGATACTCATCCTGGTCAAAACGCATCCTCAGTTTTTTAACCGGTTTTCTCTGGTTGGGATCGATGACCGTTTTATGGACGACCATCCCCTTTTTTTTCAGCAGTCCCTCCATCCGTTGGCTGATGTCGTAGACCACCTCATCTTCGTAGATCCTGTCTCCTTTTTTCTTGCTTCCGGCCATGGCCCCGGTATCCCTACCCCCATGACCTGCGTCCAGGATCACATGAATTTTGTGAAAGGGATTAGGCTTTTTCGGTTTGGCAACAACTTTCTTGGCATTTGGTGAGGAGGCAGTTTCCAGTTCCGAACCTGCATAGTATTCTTCTGCGAGCCATTTAAGTGGAATCCGGATTCTCTGGTTTTTTGAAATCCTTCGGGCATTCGAAATCCGGTTGAGTTTCATCAACTCCTTTGCCATCTGGTCCACCTCATCATGCAGTATCCTGCCGGTGAACCGGATTACCACAGACGAATAAATGGTTTCATCCTTTTTCAGGCGGTATTCGGCAAAGGCCTTCCCCGAAGCATCGTATTTCAACGCAAGAGGCTTTTTGAGGATGGGTTGACTGATCCGAAGTTCACGGCTCATCCAATCCCACGGAATCAGAATCGGATCGTTGATCTTCAACAGGTTCCCGTTGCGACGGAGTTGATTCCTTTTGGTCAAATGACTTGCAGTGATGCCTTCTTTGGCAAATACACCGGCCAGAAGAGTGGTGGTCTCCCAATTGTAACTCACCCGATGCAGCCACCCCTCCTCAGTCGCCCGATCCTTCGGAAAAAGTGCCTGAAGCGCCGAACCCCGGATAGAACCCTCGACCACTTTGACAGGAAACCTCAATGGTCGATCCAGCAGCAATTTTTTACGGCCGCTGTATCGAACGACGGTTTTTAAACTCCGATGTTTTTTGTTCAATACCCTGTTTGCCAGGCTGTAACCTCCTTCTCCTTTTCTGGGCTTGAGCTGGATTTCGAGATGTTTGCCGTTCCATCTGGCCTGCATCCGGTCTTTTTTCTGATGAACAAACTGATACCATTTGCCCGGTTTCTTGGCCTGAAGCAATTCAGGATCCGGCAAAAGCCATAACAATAAACCCAACAGGGTCTGGATTAATAACTTGGACATCACCTTCAACATTTTCATCTCAAGGAAGAATCAAAATTTGGAAGACCCGACAATAGGTTCGGAAAATGGTTTATATCATCGGAAGATGAAGGATGATCCGATTGCTGGAGAGGACTCGGGGGTACTTCCTCTTCTATGCAGGAATGGTATTCTGCGCAGATCCCGGGGTTCTTTGAATTCGGAGGAGAACTGCTGCGTTTCTCAGACTCCGATTCTTGATAAACACCGGGTACATGGAACTGAAAATCGTTGCGGATCCAATGCAGTGGAATCCGGATCCTCGTCCCTGAAGGAATTTCATGAACATTGACCAATTCATTCAGCGCAAGCAGGTCTCCAACGGCCTGGGTGATTCGCTGTTGTCCTGCAAAATAAGTAAATCGAAGGACAACATGGGAATAGATGGTTTCCCCTGCTTCCAGTTTGTAAAGGGCAAAACGCTCTCCTCTTGGACCTTCGTAAACTTCAAGTGGAGGTTTGAGTGCAACCGGTTTTAAGTTCAAATCCTGACGGATCCACTTCCAGGGAATAACCACCTCAACCCCTCTCTCCAGATTGTTCTCTTTCGTTATATCGTTTTGAGAGAGATTTCCTGAAAATCCAAGAGTTTCGAGTTCAAGCAGTGAATTCTCTCGGTGCTCTTTTTCTACAAAAACATTCACCAACGAAGGAAGGCTTTCCCAATCATAAATCACCCGATGCTTCCAACCACTGGCATCAGGGGTGTCTCTCGGGAATAACGCCTTTAATGCATCTCGTTGGATCGATGCATTGAGATGGGAAAACGGTAGTGTCAGATATTGATTATTATTTTGATGAGATTGTGCCAAAAAATTCTGGATGAGGCGGAAATGAGTGTGTCCTTCCCTGAGAACCCGAAAGGCAAGGCGATATTCCCCTTCATCAGGGTAGGGTTTCAACTGGACAAATAACTCGTTCCCGTCCCAACCGACCCGCATCGGATCCCGATGATTCCAAAGAAAAGAAGCTAAAGGGAGGGATTCGGATTTCCCCTGTGCAAAAACTTCTGGAAGAAAAAATCCAATGAAAACAAGAAAATGGAGTACAATTTTCTGAAATTTACTAAACCGCAGCATTAATTGATTTCCGGTTCTGAATGTGATTCAAACGATCTTACTTCTTATCCACTGCAACAAAAATCATGCCACGTAAAAATGAACCCCATTCGGAATTCCCTTGAACCGAAGAAAACGCTTAGATGTTTGAGGGATGTATATGTTTCTCCAAAATACAAAGGGGGAAACAAAAACGTGAATTCAGGCAGAAAAGAAAGGATGGTGGCCCGGTTTCATCCTATGAATCCAGAAAGCCTGTTTGGTTAAAAAAAAAAAGAGAGGATTGTCAGAGGAGAGGTTCGGGTTCAAGGCTCTTCGATTCCGGAAAACGTCTGGACCAGACTAAAGTTTTTTCGACAAATTGCTGTGCCTGTTCCGGTGCATTTCCGAGCCAGTTTTGAGGCTGGTCCAGAAGGTCGGAAATTTCCTTTTCGGTAAGCGGAACCCTTACATCCTCACCCAGCCTGCGGGCCAGTTCAACTCGGGGAAGGATTTCTGATGATTCCAAAGTTCCCAAGTTGAGGGTATGTTCCCGGATGGCATGATGAGCATCTTCACGACCCCCTCCCCGCTTGACGGATTCCATCAAAAGTACGGTGGAACAGACAAAGGGCAGGTTCTTTTCAAGTTCCGCTTGGAGTGCAGTTTCGTCGAAACCCATTTCATTCAAAACCGTCAGCCAGGCTTCAAGCTGACCATCAATGGCGAAAAACGCCCCGGGAAGGGCGACCCGGCGAACCACAGAACAGGAAACATCACCCTCATTCCACTGGTCACCGGAAAGTCCGGAAAGCATGCTTCCATACCCACTGAGCACATGATGGAGCCCTGAAATCCTCTCGGAAGTGCGGGCATTCTGCTTGTGGGGCATCGCCGAAGATCCGACCTGGTTTTTCTGGAAACCTTCAGAAGCCAGTCCAACTCCGGCCATCAGCCTTAGGGTTTTGGCAAAATTCGACATTCCCGAACTGATCTGCATCAGATGCTGAACCATTTGAAGGTCCAGACTGCGAGGGTATACCTGACCCGAGGCAAGCAGGGTTCGGGAAGCCCCGAGGTGCTCCGCAACTTTCTGGTCCAATTGCTCCAAACGCTCTTTTTTCCCCTCAAACAACTGGAGGAGGTCCAAACGTGTTCCCACCGCACCCTTGAGCCCACGGAGAGGATAGGACTCGATGAACAGATCGAGTTGCTCCAAACCGAGCAATACTTCTTCACCAAACATCGCCAGCCTTCTGCCGACACTGGACAACTGCGCAGGCACATTGTGAGTCCTTGCGACCAGCACCAGATTTTTATATTCCTCCACCAGTCTAGAGAGTTTATTCAGGGCGGCGACGGTTTTCACCCGAACCAGTTTCAATGATTGGAGGATCTGGAGTTGTTCCACATTGTCCGTCAGATCCCTGCTGGTGAGTCCCTTGTGAATCTGCTGGTGTCCTGCCAATTCGCAAAATTCCTCGATTCGGGCTTTGACATCATGCCGAAGTTTCTGCTCCCGTTGAGCGATTCGGTCCAGATCCACCTCCTCCTTGACCCGCAGATACGCCTCCAAGGCTTCTTCTGGAATCGAAATACCCAGATCTTTTTGGGCATGCATCACCGCCAGCCAGAAATCGCGCTCCAGCAGCACTTTGTTGTGCATCGACCAATTCTGCTTCATCTCTTCCGAGACATACCGGGAAGCCAGTACGTCAGGAATCCTTTCTTTCGCTTTCATGATGATTTTTGAGAATTGAGAGATCCTGCAGGAAGATCAATAATTTGTCCTGAAAAAGACCCTATCTTTTTCAGAGCAGCACGTTTTCAGACTGGATTTTTTTAAAGACCGACCTTGTTTCGCACCCGATCAACAACATCCCGGGCAACCTTGCGGGCCTTGTCCTTGCCGCCTTCAAGGATTCCTTCGAGATGGGCATGATCCCCCCGGATTTGATGATAGTGTTCCGATGCGTCTTTGAGTTCGTCACGGATCGCTTCAAAACAAATCTGTTTCGCGGTGCCATAACCCATCCCCCCGGCACGATACTGCTCGGCCAAATCCTGCTGGGCTGATTGATCCGCAAAACATTGGAAAAGTTGGAAGACATTACAACTTTCCGGATCCTTGACTTCTTCCACGGTTTTGGAATCGGTCTCGATCTTCATGATGGCCTTGCGCAGTTGTTTTTCAGGCGCAAAAAGAGGAATCACGTTGTTATAGGATTTGCTCATCTTCTGCCCGTCCAATCCGGGTATGACCGCCACCTGATCCTCAATGATGGCTTCCGGGACCACCAGAGTCTCTCCATAAAGATGATTGAAACGCAGGGCCAGATCCCGGGTGATTTCCAGATGTTGTTTCTGGTCCTTCCCAACCGGCACAACATGGGAATCATAAATCAAAATATCCGCCGCCATCAGGATCGGGTATGAAAACAATCCCATGTTCACATCCTGCCCTTTGGACTGCGCATCTTTGAATGCATGGGCCCGTTCCATCAGCCCCTTGCTTGTCAGGCAGGCCAGGAACCAGGTCAGTTCTGTAACTTCCGGGATGTCTGATTGGCGGAAAAAAGCATGCTCCTCGAAATCCATGCCAAGGGAAGCGAAGGTTGCCGTCAGATCATAGCTATGTTCCTTAAGACTTTCCGGTTCGCGGATGCTGGTCAGAGCATGATAATCGGCAATAAAATAAAAAGTCTGGTGGGTCTCCTGCATCTTGATCGCGGGCTTGATCATGCCCAGATAGTTTCCAAGATGCGGAGTGCCGGTGGGTTTGATCCCGGATAAGGAACGCTTTTTTAGGGTCATGGCGGAAGGATTTGAGTCAAGGATGGGTCAACATAAGGACTCACCAAATGCATCCCTCTAAGAATCCGATTATGGCTTTGGGACTTCAACCATAATCGTGATGTTCAGGAAAAAACGATGGATCTCGATGGAATGGTACCGTAAAAAACTTCGGAAACTTTTAACTCGCTGCAGCCTGCTCCTGAACCTGTGCTTCCAAGGGGACGATGCTGATGAATCGTCTTTTTCTCGGGCCTTTTCTCAGAAACTTGACATGGCCGTCCTTGAGGGCGAAGAGGGTAAAATCTTTCCCGGTACCAACGTTTTCGCCGGCGTGAAAATTCGAACCGACCTGACGGACCAGAATGTTCCCGGCCTGAACCAGTTCGCCGCCGTATTTCTTGACTCCTCTTCTTTGACCTTTGGAATCGCGTCCGTTGCGGCTACTTCCGCCTGCTTTTTTATGAGCCATTGAATTCTCCCGTTCTGAATGTTCTAAAGGATCAGGCTGTGATTTTTTCGATTTTGACCAGGCTGTGCTGTTGCCGGTGTCCCACTTTGCGTCTTTGGGTTTTCCGGCGTTTTCTTCTGAAGATAATCAGTTTCTCGCCCTTTACTCGTTCCATCACGGTACCCTGGACTTTCGCACCATCGACCAGTGGTCGGCCGATTTTCATTTCTCCTTCTCCACCGACTGCCAGGACCTGGTCAGTTTCAAAGGAGGAACCGTTTTCGGCATTCATGAGGTCTATCCGAAGCGTATCCCCCTCACTCACGCGATATTGCTTGTTGCCTTGACGAATGATCGCAAACATCTTTTCCTTGGAATGCTTGTCATTTAAAAAACTCATTATTAAGCATGAAAATTCACCGTTTTACAAGTTTTTTATTGGATGACTCATTCAATACGTCCTCATCCATATGGGGTTTTATGGAAACTGTGAAGAAATTTGACAACGTCTGGCTCCCGTTTGACAAACAACTCTTCTAGATCGAGGACTCTTGCAATGTGAAACGCATCTGCATAATCTGCAAGATCCGATACATTTAAAAAAGGTGGTTTGATGAAGTGGCCGGCGAAAAATACCCGGTGGGTGATGTTCAGTTCGATGGGAATGGAACTGGGCCTTTCCGTGGTGGTCGGTTTTCTGATCGGGAGTTGGCTGGACGGATGGCTCGGAACAGACCCCTGGTTGCTGCTGGTCTTCGGTGCAGCCGGGATCATTGCAGGATACCGCAGCATCTTCCGGCTTTTGAAAAAAGTGCAAACCGAACAACAAGAGGAAGAATCCGGAAAATGAGTGAGGAAAATCAAACCTCCAAAAATCAGGATAACCACTCCAATCCTACCAGCACGATGGAGGATGCTCCTGAAATACCCGAAGAGTCTCCATCAGATCAGGTCCGGACCCTTTACACCATTCTTTTGACCGTGAGTGGAATCTTGATCCTGCTCGCCGGCATCTTGAAGCTTGACTATCTACTCGGAGTTTTTCTAGGATGTTCGGTTGTCGGGTTGAACTTTCATTGGACGGTGGTTTTCGTCCGTAACCTGATTCACGACAAAAAAGTTCAACCTCTGAATTTGATTTTTTACCTGACAAAGTTTGCAATTTCCGCCCTGGTTTTATTCGGGGCAATCAATTATTTTGAAATACCTCCTCTGGGCCTGATCATTGGACTGTCCAACATTCTCCTTGCGGTGGTGGCCTACTCAGTCATCAACTCCATGAAAAGAGCTCCAGTACAGGAACCGGAAGAAAACAAAGAATGAAGCGTTTGATCAGCCTTTTATCGGCCGTCTTGGTCCCATCCTTGGTTTTAGCCGCCGGAGGCGGTTTCACCTGGTCCCATTCCCTTCTCGGGTGGCTCGAACAACCTCTGGTGGATTTGGGCATCGATCCTCTTCCGATTTTGGACATGTTGATCATTTCCGTATTGCTGATTCTGTTTGCCTACATTGCAGGAAAGCCCTTCCGGGGGACAGCCATGCGGGAACCCAGCGGAAAAGCCGATCTCGCGCATTTTGCGGAAGTCGTGGTCGGCGGTATTCTGAATTTTCTGGATGGCATCATCCGTCATGGAACCGGAGCACGCCCCATTCTCCCGCTGCTTGGGACCTACGGGATGTTCATCCTCTGTCTTAACCTTTCAGGACTGGTGCCGGGATTCAATCCTCCAACGGACCAGTTCAACGTGACCATCGCATTTGCCCTGATCATTTTTCTCGGAACTCACTTTCTCGGAATCCGTCAGCACGGGGGGAGTTACATCAAACAATTTCTCGGCCCAATGCCCCTGCTTGCCCCGTTGATGTTTCCAATCGAGTTGATCAGTCATCTGGTGAGACCATTGTCTCTTTCCATCCGGCTGTTCGGGAACATGACTGGAGACCATAAAGTGGTTTTGATTTTTTCCGCGATTCTCGCGGTAGGTCTGCCCATCCCTTTCATGGGATTGGGAATTCTGGTGTCAGTACTACAGGCTTTTGTGTTTGTACTGCTGTCATCAATTTATTTTGAAATGGCGATGAGTGAGGCTCACTGATCGTTTGTAATCCGTCCAATCAACAAAGGAAGACTATGAAGAAATTTATGCTGATCCTGGTAATGATGGCAGCAGCAGCCCCGCTTTATGCGGCCCAGGGAGACTTGGCCACTTTCGGCATCGCACTTGGCGCCGGCCTTGCCATTTCCCTGGCAGCACTGGGCGGAGGCATCGGTCAGGGTATTGCCATGCGCGGCGCCCTCGAAGGCATTGCCCGCAACCCCAATGCCTCAGACAAGATCTTCACCCCGATGATCATCGGCCTCGCACTGATCGAGTCCCTCGTCATCTACGGACTGGTGATCGCTTTCATTCTTCAGGGAAAAATCTGATTCCCCCTGCGGTCTCTGCGGAGACCGCAACCCCCCTTCCGGTTCCCAAGCCAAAATTTTCCGGATTTTTCATTTTTCATGAGTCTGCTTCAAGATCAGGAACTCTGGTCCCAGATGAAGCAGATGATGCTTTCCCTTAAACCGACGCGTCCATCTCTGAGAAGCGGGATTCATGAATTCCAGCACCGTGGGAGGAGCCTGGAGTTCGCCGAATACCGTGAATACCGAACCGGGGAGGATCTTCGTGATCTGGACTGGAAGGTTTACGCGAGGTCCGACCGGTATTATCTGAGACAAAGGGACAGCCACACCCCGGCCAGGGTGATGATCCTCCTCGACGATTCCTCATCGATGCGGATGCAGTCTGAAGGAGCACGGATGTCGAAACTCCGACAAGCCCTGCTGATGGTCTTTGGCCTCAGTTTCATTCTTCAGCGCCAGGGGGATCCCTTCAGTTTTCACGCGTTATCGATGAATAAACCGTCTGCAGAAGCACGAAGTTCCAAGCGGGCCCTGAGAAATCTGATGCTGGTCCTGGAAACCCTGGAAAAACAAGAACGCCTTCCGGAAGACATCGAACAACATTGGCCGGTTTTAAAAAACCGGAGTATGGACCACCTTTTCTGCATCTCCGATTTCATGCTTCCGAAAGAAAAGCTGGAAGGCTGGCTCGATGGATTTCTGACCATGGCTCCTGAAATCCACTGCCTGCAGATCCTCGATCCTCTTGAATCAGGTGAAGGTTCCCAGCCCTCGATGGTACTCGATCTGGAACAACCCGGCCAAAAGCGCAGGGTTTCCGCGGATGAGTGGGAGCATTACCTGGAAAATATGAAAGAGCATCAGCAATGGCTGGGCAAAGCCTGCAGACAACGGAACATCCGTTTGAGAAGCATTCAAACCGACCAGCCCGCCGCGGCGTCGATCCGGGTGCTGATGAGGGAAAAAGAAGGAAAGAGAAGAACTGCCGCCTGAATCAGACTTGTGAAGCGGATTCCTTGGTTTTGGAAGCCCCTGAAAGATCACTGACGGAGTTGTCTTTTGCCGTACTGGAGGAGGAATCAGCAACCGTTTCTGCCGGTTTCGCTGTGTCTGCGGTTTTTTCAGACTCAGTTTTTTTCTTTTCCTGTTCGTCCATCACGTCGGCCACGGCCTCGAGTTGCTCTCCACTGGAGATACGGTTCATCGAAAGAGGATCCAACCCGCTTTTGACTCCATCAAAATCCTTCTTCAGATCGGTGGCGGCCTCTCTTACATCCTTGAGATCGATTTCCCGTTCAATCTGATCCATTTCATCCTGAACGGTGGTCCTCACCTCATTCGTCGCACGCTTTAACTGCACCAGCCCCCGTCCAACCGAACGCAGCACTCCAGGCAGGTTTTTGGGACCGATGAAAACCAGCGCCACAATGGCGATGACGATCATTTCAGGCAGGCCGATTCCGAACATTGATCAGTGTTTTTGAATTAGGTTTGTCTACGAGCCCTGAACTTGGCAGGATAATGTTTTCATTTTCAAGCAAGCATCAACCATGTCGAATGACTGCCTCGCCGTTCTGGATTTTGGAAGCCAATACGCTCACCTGATTGCGAAAAGACTTCGTCGACAGGGATTCTACACGGAAATCCACACTCCTGCCAGTCCTGCGTCAAAACTTGCCCATGCCCGGGGACTGATTCTCTCCGGAGGACCGGCTTCGGTTTACGAGGAACAGACCCCGGATTTCAACTCAAAACTGCTGGAACTCGAGCTTCCGATCCTTGGTTTGTGTTATGGTCATCAACTGACGGCACTCCATTTTGGAGGTTCGATTGAAAACACCGGCAGCGGAGAATTCGGTAAGGCGCATCTGCAGCAGACGCACCCATCGGCCCTTTGGAAAGGGATTGATTTTCCAACCCAGGTCTGGATGAGCCACCAGGACAGCGTCACTGATTTGCCTCGGGATTTCGAGATCATCGCACAGACCGACGGCTGCCCTTCCGCGGCACTCCAGCACCGGCAGAAACCGATTTATACCCTCCAGTTTCACCCAGAGGTCAAGGACACCCTCTGCGGTTCAGAAATCCTTGCAAATTTTGCGGAGATTTGTGGGATGCCCAAGAATTGGAGCATGCAGAATTTCATCAGCCTGGCCAAAGAACAGATTCGGCAGGAAGTGGCTTCACGGAAGGTCCTGATGTTTCTCAGCGGCGGGGTCGATTCTTCCGTTGCCTTCGCCCTGCTCAATGAGGCCCTGGGAACGGATCGGGTGCTTGGACTCTACATGGACAACGGGTTCATGCGCCAAGGAGAATCGGAGCAGATCATGCAGCGTTACCGGGATCTGGGTTATACGAACGTCGAAGCCCGGGATTTCAGCAAAGAATTCCTTGAGGCCCTGGCAGGACTCACCGATCCCCAACAGAAAAGGCATCAGGTGGGCGCGGTATTCATCCGGATGCGCGAAAGGTTTCTCCAAGAACTTCAACTGAACCCGGAAGAGTGGATGCTCGGGCAGGGGACGCTTTATCCGGACATCATCGAATCCGGGGGAAGCGAACACGCGAATGTCATCAAATCCCACCACAACCGGGTGGATGAGGTGATGGAACTGCTCGAAGCCGGTCAACTGGTCGAACCGCTTAAAGATCTTTACAAGGATGAGGTACGGGAACTCGGAAGCCTGCTCGGTCTCCCGGATTCGATCGTCTGGCGCCATCCTTTCCCGGGTCCTGGACTGTCCGTGAATGTTCTCTGTTCGGAAGGCAGGAATGACCAAGGAACCGACAGCAGGTTGGAACAACGGGTCCTCGAGGCCCTTCCGGAAAATAGCTGCAGCGCCTCGGTCCTTCCGGTTCGGTCGGTGGGCGTCCAGGGAGATCAGCGGACTTATACCCCACCCGCCGTGCTTTGGGAAACCCCCGAAGACTGGAATTGGCTCGAGGAACAGTCGATCCGCATCACCAACTCCGTCCGTGAAATCAACCGTGTGGTGCTCCTCCTCAGCCCTGCAGCACTAACCCCCTTGAAGATCCGGGAAGCCTACTGCACCCGGGAAAGACTTGACCTGCTCCGCCAGGCGGATGCCATTGCTACCAAAACCCTGATGGAACATGATCTGATGCGGGACATTTTCCAACTGCTGGTGATCCTGCTGCCGATTTCAGAAGACGGAAAAGGGGACAGCATCGTCCTCAGACCGGTCTGTTCCGAAGATGTGATGACCGCGCAATTCGCCCGGCTGGATTGGGATCTCCTGAACTCCTTGAAACAATCCCTATCCAACCTCCCCGGAATCGATGCTGTGTTCTATGACATCACCCATAAACCCCCGGCAACGTTTGGGTGGGAATGATAACAACAACTTCATCCTCATCCGGTCATTGTCTCTGCAGGAATGTACGCTATCGGTTTGGAGGTCCGCGAACCTGGGCATGTTTTTGCCATTGTGAGGATTGCCGGCGAAATTGTGCGGCGCCTATCGTGGCTTACATCGGAGTCCCTTTAGAAGGCTTCCGCTGGCAGGTTGGTGAACAGGAGGGAACTGAGCCCGCATTTTACCCTTCCAGCCAGGGAGTCAAGCGCTTCTTCTGCAACCAATGCGGAACGCCCATGGCATTCCAGGCAGAACATTATCCGGGCGAAATTCATCTTTATGCCGCTACCCTCGAAAATCCTCAAGATTTCGAGCCCACCTTTCATGTGCATTACCGGGAAAAGCTATCATGGCTTCATTTGGACGATTCACTCCATCGCTATCCTGGGAGTGCTCCTGCTGATCGGGACCAACGCATCTAGCTGCCAATCTCCATCTGTGCTAGGTTTTCAGTTCCATCAAAATGAAAAACACGCTTATGGAACTTGGCCCCCGGGTAGCGGATTTCAAACCGCCGCCGCACCCTAAAGGGATTTCTTTGGACGGAAAGCTGGTACAGCTTGTTCCGATGGAGGCAGAAGAGCATGCCGAAGCTCTTTTTGAAGCCAACCAACTGGATACAGAAGGAACAAACTGGGCCTACCTGCCCTATGGTCCTTTTGCCGATTTAAAAAGCTACCATTCCTGGGTGAGAGAAAATCAAGGCCTGGAGGATCCGGTCTTTTTGGCCATTGTGGAGAAGCTGTCCGGACGCCCCCTTGGGATAGCCAGTTATCTGCGGATTCATCCTGCCGAGGGCTCCATCGAGGTCGGTCACATTCATTTTTCACCCCTCCTGCAACGCACCACATCCGCAACGGAGTCGATGTTCCTGATGATGCAATGGGCCTTTGAGGCAGGTTATCGCCGTTACGAATGGAAATGCAACGCCCTCAACCAGGCTTCGCGGAGGGCCGCCCAGCGGCTTGGGTTTTCTTTTGAAGGAATCTTCAGGCAAATGATGATCGTCAAGGGACGCAACCGTGATACCGCATGGTTTGCTGCCATTGACAGCGAATGGCCTGCTCTGAAAACGGCGTTTGAGCGCTACCTGGATGAGAAGAATTTTGACGAAGAAGGGCGGCCGGTGACTTCTCTAAGTTCCCTCACCGCGCCATTGCTGCATAAAAAAGATGTCTAACTGAAGACGATGAACAACCACCATTTCTGGTCAGCATTCAAGTTGAAATCTTTTTATTTCGAAGCTAGCCCGACCCTCATAGGTTAGGACGGCTGTTACTTCTGATAACACAAGCTTGACGGTTGAAAGGGATAAGGACTCAGCATGATCTGCATCAAAGTGGAGATTCCAGAGGAAATCTGTGAGGTCGATGACGAGTTGAAGGCGATTTACCACAGCAGAGATACCGTGTGTATCTGGATTTTTAAAACGAGGACGGAACGTAACCGGTTCATGGATGAAACGATTGGAATGATGAAAGAAGAAAGAGAGAATCATTATGAAACATTTTTCCGGAACCCTTCAAAAAATTGAATCCAGCACGACTGAAGAATGCGCTCTGGACTCTTCTAGGGAAAATCCCTTATCCTTTCACTGAATCTTGAAAACGAATGCTATGGTTGAAGAAAAAGGAGTCTACATTTACGCCAACCTGCTGGACCTGAACGAGGACGGCAAGATCGACATGATCTCCTTCCTCGATCCCCAGGGACGTGGGATTGCGGTGGCCGTGGACCGGGCCAGTGATGGAGACATGGATCACATCCATGTCTTTCAGGATGTCACCGGGGACGGGAAACTCGACATGGACGACACGCGTCTGATCGAAAGAGAAGCCTTAAAGCTCTTTCGGCAGGAAGGGCTGGAAGAAGGACAGCTGAAGCTTTTCGTGGAAGACGGGGCTTACGGCTGAGTCTCTCAGCGATGATCGTTGCCTGGGAAGATGTAGGGATTGGACTGAAAATTTTCCGGCGGATGCTGGTATCTCCGGCTGGGGATCAGGCTGACGTCACACCCTGCAGGCCTGGGAACCCGGTTTTGGATGGCGCAGCGGTCACCCTGGTTGTGGATCCTTTCCAGACGGTAGGAACTTTCCCGTAAACTGACCTGCAATTCCGCATTCTGTCTTTTCAGTTGTTCCTGTTCACATGCAGCCACTTCAAGATAGTCGCTGAACCGCATGCATTCGGGTGATTGTGGAATTTTTTCATAAACCAATACTTTCTGCTCGTAAGCACAACTCCCGAGCATCAGAAGCGGGAGGCAGATCAGCAGGAATGTTTTTAGACGGATCATCTGGTTTGATCTAAGCTTTCAACGCAGGAAAAACCGAAGCGACTCATAAGATTTTCTGTTTATCGTGAAATCCGACTTCATCAATCCTGACAGCATCGATGTCATCCTCAACAACATGCGGCGCAAACCCGAGGAGTGGTGGATGGACCGTTACCATGCCAAACACCGAAGCGGAGTGAGCATCTGGATCGGCAACGGCATCACCAACTACCATGTCCAGGAGCCCCATTACCAGGCGATCAGCTGGAGCAACCGGCTCAAATTACGAAAGGCGCTGAAGAAGCTGGAAGAAGAAATGCCCAGCCTCTGAATCCTGCTTAAGCATAACATTCCTCTCACTAAAAATTTCGCAAAGCTTCATTCAGGAAGGTCCGCCGCACAACGGAAACCCACGTTAAAACGGGTGCTCTGGGGCAGGTTGTCCCGACGCAGGGCAGGTCTCAAATAGTCCGCAGGATCGTTCCAGGCACCGCCACGAAGCACCCGATAGGCGCCGGTTTTCGGTCCCTGCGGATTGTCTTTGTTGCGCAGCTGATAAAAGCCGAAACGGTCAAAGACCCATTCCCATGCATTCCCCAGCGTGTCGTATACCCCATAGGAATTCGGGGTTTTTTCCGCGGCAATGTGCATCAAGCCTCCCGAATTTTTCCTGAACCATCCGTAATCCGGGAGAAACTCTGCCCCGCCTTCGAAGGGATAGGCTCCTTCGGTCTGGTCCCGTGCGACCTTTTCCCATTCCGCTTCCGACGGTAGACGCTTACCCAGGGCATTGCAGTAATACCGCGCGGCATACCAGGAAACGTAGACCACCGGGTTCAGTTCTTCCCCCATCGGGGGCATCAGGTCGTCCATCCAGTTCTTCAGGTAATTCCCGTCGTGAAATTTTCTCGGGAAAGTACTCTTGCGCAAAAAAGGATCCCTGCCCAGGTAGAGCAGGTATTGGTAGTTGGTCACCTCACAGCGGTCGATCCAGAAACCGTCCACATGGACTTCCCGTTTTGGAATCTCGTTGTCCGGCCCTTCTTCGCTGCCCATGGTGAATGGACCGCCTTCGATGTAGACCATCCCCTGCTTGATGTTGTAGGTCTTCCCCTTCTGCACAAAATCACACTGGGTTTCCAGGTCCATCGCCTGAACCGGAGGAAGCGTCTGTTCTTCCGGAAAAAGCTTCTTGTCCAGATTGATGAGCAGCATGCGGTAGGTTTCGAGGGTTTCTTCCTGGAATCCGGTGACCCGTTCCAGCATTCCGCGTTCATCCCTGCCGCAGCGGAAATGGTCATCGAGGCAGTTGAGTTTCTGCCGGATCCAGATCCGCACCGCATCGCGTGCCTTCTGTTTTTCGATCTCACGCAGCAGTTCCGGTTCATAGTTCAGGTAGAGGGGTTCAAAGACCTTGCTGATCGCCACCTGAGCTCGCGCCAGGTCGATCAGTTCATCATACCTTGAGCAGAACACCTGCTGGTCTTCAGGGACCTCCTTACCGAAATTCCTGCGGTCGGAACAGGCTTTGGTTTCTTCCGCCTTGTTGATCCCCAGCTTTTTCTGGAAAACCCTTACCCTCAGGTCATAAATCGCGTGGATCAGCGGATAACGTTCCCCCTTGTTGACGTAGCCGATGAAATCCTTGATCACCGGCGGGTAGAATTCCTCCACCAGTTTGGTGAACAGTTTTTCACTCGCCCAAACCAGGGTCACGGTCAGAAGCAACAAGAGGAGACTGACGTTTAGTATTTTTTTGATCTTCAAATTAAAGCTCGGTTCAACAAAGTACCTGAAGTGATGGATGATGAGTGGAAACCATTTTCTCTATTCCGTGGGAAGAGTCAGCTTGAAACGGACTTGAGTATTTTGACCCAAACATAGCACCATTCATAAGTTTTTATTTGGAAAGCAATCGATATTCCAACGGCTTCCTAAGACCTGTTGATTCTCTAGCTTCCTTTTCACAACGCGGTAGATGTTTTCCTTTGCAACAAGCAATTCCGGCTGGCTCCGGCGGTATCTTCTTGATTCCCTGCAGCATCTGCATGCTCAAACCCCCCCTTCGGGAGTCCCAGAACCTTCCGGGCTTGAAGATTTGCAAGGGCTTCTGCATCGGACCGCCAAACAAAACGGGTTGCTGATGGGATGCCCGGTTTTAGAGGAATCCCGATACCGTCAGTTGGAAACATTCCGTTTTCCGGAAAAAAGCGGAGACGCGCTGATGGTCTACCTGGACACGCTGATCGAGGTCGGTCTTTCCTTTTTGAATCCTTCATCACCTTCCCGGGGAAGGCCTTCCCACAAAATCGATCCAGCGGAAATCCAGAAGAAAGAACGCGATCTATTCCGACTGATACGGCTTTTCATCCGTTACCATCTGCCCCGGAGTCATTACCGGTTTCATGAAACAGTCCCCTTCCAGGAACTTCTGGAAGAAG
>OCVP010000120.1_pt1 | contig 35350 bp, 40 predicted proteins | sample 1539171 | NCBI WGS metagenome assembly OCVP01 (sample SAMEA51879418, study PRJEB22527) | metagenome
ACATCTTTAATGTTTCTAGGTTCAATACTTAATCCAAGATTTTCCCATCTAGGATAAGGGTTTTCCTCATACTGCTTTTTTACCTTAATGGAAACTTGATCTTTAACTTTCGAAATAGACTTTATTGATTTTGATATTCGATTTTCAATTTTATTTTGATTTAGATGTAATTCAAATATTTCTTTTAATTTATCTGAAAATTTAATTTTATTTGACCAACTAAAATTAGTTAAAGGCTCATAACATGATAGGCACAATATATCTGTATCACTGATTTTTTTATTTTCTTTTAAATTGTTTTTAATTCTTTCATTAATTTTTTTTATTTTTTCTATCTCATCTTTTGATTGGTCATATATGTATTCATTAAGAAAACATTGCATAGATAAAGAAATTAAAAAATTAATGTGATTTTTATCAATATTTAATTTGTATGTTTGGTTTAAAATTTCTTTTCTTATCTTAACAAAATTTTTTTCGATATAATAATCAGGAATAGGACAAACTTTCATAAATTGCATTAGAAGAGAGTTCTTCTGTAAATTTTCTAAAACATAATTAAAATCTTCATTAGTTATTTTATCCTTAATTAAAGATAAGTTATTCTTCAGATCTGTATTTAAAAATAAACCATTTAAAATATTAGGAGCAATAGAATTTGGTCTAACAATAATTTTTTCTTTTAAAAGATGTAAAAGATATTTATTAATATTTTTATTCTCTTCATCTAATATGTAAAACTGAAGTACCCCTGCTAAGTTGTAATATGCTACTTTATAATTTGAATTGATTTCTAAAGTTGATAAATAACATTCAATAGCCCTCTTATTTAAACCTTTCTTTCTATATATATTTCCTAGATTATTATGAGCTTTAAAATAATTAATGTCTAGTTCTATAACCTTATTATAACTTTCTATTGCTTTCTCTTTTTCATCTAATTTGTTGTAAACATTAGCTAAGTTATAATGACCATCAGTATAATTTGGGCTTAGATTAACTATTTTGATAAATAAATTTTTTGCTAATTTATAATTTTTAAGTTCTGTGTGTACTACGCCTTGTATATTTTGTAGAAGAATTGATTTAGGAAAATTATCTAATAATTCATTTGATAATTTCAAAAGTAGATCAAATTTTTTTTTATCAAATAATGATATTAATTCTTTTATTTTATTTTCTGATGGCTCTATTGGATTCATCTATACAACAGAAGAAATAAGTTTTTTAGTATACTCTGATTTAGGAGTATTAAATAAATTACTACTAATATTTTCTTCTACAATTAAACCATCTTTTAATACAATTATTCTGTCCGATATTGCTTTGATGACTGTCATATCATGACTAATAAATATGTAGCTAAGCTGAAGTTGTTTTTGTAGTTTATTTAAAAGATTTATTATTTGATTTTGTATTGTTACATCTAAAGCTGAAGTAGGTTCATCTAATATTAAAATTTTTGGTTCTAAAATTAGAGCTCTTGCAATTGCAATTCTTTGACGTTGACCTCCTGAAAATTCATGAGGGTATTTTTCAATTGTATTTTTATACTCTAATCCAACTTTATCTAATATATTTTTTATTTTTTCTTCTTTTTCCTTTTTACTTATACTTGGATAATGAATTAACAAACCTTCAGAAATAATATCCTCTATATTCATTCTTGGACTTAATGATGAAAATGGATCTTGAAAGACAATCTGTATTTCCTTTCTTAAATTTAGCATTTCCTTTTTATTTAATTGATTAAGATCTTTTTTATTTATTTTTATTTTTCCTTTTGATTCTATTAAATTTAAAATTGCTAAAATAAGAGATGTTTTTCCTGAACCTGACTCTCCAACGATACCAATACTTTCACCAATTTTTAAATCAAAACTGACATTTTTAATTGCTTTTACATAGTCAACTGTTCTTTTTAGAAGACCTTTTTTAATTGGGTACCATACATCTAAATCCTCAACTTTTAAGATAGAATCTGAATCAAAATTTTTGCTCTCTTTAATATTACTCTGATAAGAAACTAATTCTCTTGTATACTCATTTTTTGGATTATTAAATATTTCATCATTTGTACCAAATTCTACAATTTTACCATTTTTCATTACATAAATATAATCTGATAATTTTTTTACTACTGATAAATCATGACTTATAAAAACTAGAGACATACCCAGTCTTGATTGTATATTTTTTAGCAGTTCTAAAATTTGTAGTTGAATCGTAACATCTAATGCTGTTGTTGGCTCATCAGCAATAAGAACTTCTGGGTTATTAGCAATACTCATTGCGATCATAGCTCTTTGTCTCTGTCCACCTGATAATTCATAAGGATATATTTTTGGCCTTGTTGCAATGTTATCTAAACCTACTTCTTTTAATAAATTTATAGTTTTTATTTTAGCTTCATTCTTGGTAATTACATTGTGGGTTGTAATGATCTCCTCAATTTGTTTGTTAATTGTGTGCAAGGGATTTAAACTTGTCATGGGTTCTTGAAAAATTGTAGAAATTTTATTTCCTCTTATTTTTTGTATTTCACTTTCATTTAATTTCAATAAATTAACATTATTAAAAAATATATTACCATTCTTAATATCAGCACCATTAGGTAGTAGCTTTAAAATACTTAGTGCAGATAAAGTTTTGCCTGAACCTGACTCACCAACAATAGCGGTAGTTTTTCCTTTTATAACATCTAGATTTATATTCTTTACTACCTCAATGTTTCTATTAAATTCAATTGTAAGATTTTGTATTGAAACTATTTTATCCATTTTAATTAAAAGTCTTTCTGGGATCTAAAGAGTCTCTAATTGCTTCACCTACAAAAACTAAAAGACCTAACATCAAACCTAAGGTTAAAAAACTTGTAATTCCAAGCCATGGAGCTTGTAAATTATTCCTTCCTTGATTTACCATTTCTCCTAATGATGCTGACCCTGGCGGTAAGCCAAAACCTAAAAAATCAAGACCTGATAATGCAGTTACAGATGCGCTTAAACTGAATGGAAGAAAAGTAACAGTAGCAATAGTAGCATTAGGTAACATGTGCCTAATCATTATTCTTATGTTCGAAACACCTAGTGCTTTTGCAGCTCTTATATAGTCAAAATTCCTTGCTCTTAAAAATTCTGCACGAACTACACCAACATAACCCATCCAACTAAAAAGTAATAAGATAATCAAAAGCCACCAAAAATTTGGTTGAATTACACTAGCTAAAATTATTAAGACATACAAAGTTGGAATGGCTGACCAAACTTCCATGAATCTTTGGAAGAATAAATCAGTCTTTCCACCAAAATAACCCTGTATTGCTCCTGCAGATACTCCTATAATCATTGAAAAAAATGTTAAAGTAAATCCAAATAATACGGATATTCGGAAACCATAAATTAATCTTGATAGTACATCTCTTGCTTGATCATCAGTACCAAGCCAATTTTTATTTGAAGGTGGTGAAGGAGCTGGAGCAGATAAATCTCTTATTATAGTATTATATGAATATGGAATTATAGGCATAATCATCCATCCATTTTCCTCAATTAAGTTTTTAACATATGGATCTTTATAATCTGCCTCTGTTTCAAAATCTCCTCCAAATGTTGTTTCTGAATAGAAAGAAAATATTGGATAATAAAAGTTTGAGTTATATTTTACTAATAAGGGTTTTTCATTTGCAATAAAATTAGCAAACAAAGAAATAATAAATAAAAAACTGAATATCCAAAAAGAATAATAACCTCTTTTGTTGTTCTTAAAATTATTTAGTCTTCTTTGATTTAATTTTGATAATTTCTTCATTGTCTTGATTCAAAATCTATTCGTGGATCAATAATTGAGTACATAAAATCGCCAATTATTCCCATAACCAAACCGAGTAGTGAGAAAAAATAAAGTGTTGCAAATATAACTGGATAATCTCTAGTCAGAGCAGCTTCGTATCCTAGTAAACCTAAACCATCTAAAGAAAAAATAACCTCAATGAACAGAGAACTTGAAAAAAGAATTCCAATAAATGCTGATGGAAAACCAGCAATTACTATTAACATTGCATTTCTAAATACATGACCATAAAGAACCTTTCTTTCAGTTAAACCTTTAGACCGTGCTGTAATTACATATTGTTGATTTACTTGATCAAGAAATGAATTTTTTGTTAAAAAAGTCAAGCCAGCAAACCCACTTACCAGCATCGCAGTTAAAGGTAGTGCTAAATGCCAGAAGTAATCTACTATTTTTTGAAATAACGTTAACTCATCAAAATTTTCAGAAAACAAACCTCTTAGAGGAAAAATATCGTAAAATCTTCCTCCTGCAAAAAATACTATTAGTATTACAGCAAATAAAAAATTTGGAATTGCATAACCAATTGTTACAATTGAACTTGATACTATATCAAACTTTGATCCATCCTTTATCGCTTTTCTTATACCGAGAGGAATAGATATTAAATATACTAATAAAGTTGTCCATAAACCAAGTGATATTGAAACTGGCATTTTATCTAAAACGATAGAAGTAACTTTTTGATCTCTAAAAAAACTTTCTCCAAAATCAAAGGTTAAATAATCTTTTAACATTTTGATAAAACGTTGATGTGCTGGTTTGTCCATTCCATACATCTTTTCTATTTCTTTTATAATATCTGGATCGAGGCCTTGTGCTCCTCTATATTTACTATCATTAACTGATGTAGAATTATCTCGATTAAACTCTAAAGTTTCACCCTCGCCACCACCAGAAAATCGAGCTGTTGATTCAACAGCTGTACCAGTCATTTGTGCAATCATTTGTTCTACTGGGCCACCTGGAACAATTTGAATTACTGCAAAATTTATAACCATTATCCCAAAAAGAGTTGGGATAATTAAAAGAAGTCTTTTTATTAAGTACGCACCCATATTGTGCTATTTTATATTATTTCTAATAAACTTTAATAATTAGTTTGATGTTCTATTTGATTGGATTGTTTCAAATTTATTCTGATTAATCCACCATGTATCAAAGCCTAAAGAATATTTTGGTTTTATTTTTGGTTGATCAAAAAAATCCCAATATAAAACTCTATATGATGAAATATGCCATTGAGGAATAACATAGTAATTCCATAGAAGAACACGATCAAGAGCTTTGGTTATTGTAATTAATTCTTCTCTATCACTAGCATTAATTAGACTTTCAATTAATCCATCTACAGCATAATTTTTAATACCAACAACATTTCTAGAGCCATCAGTGTCTGCAGCATCAGAACCCCAAAAATTTCTTTGCTCATTACCTGGTGATAATGATTGTCCAAATGTTTGCACAACCATATCAAAATCAAAAGTTTCCATTCTTTTTTGATATTGAGCACTATCGATTGTTCTTACCTCAGCAATTATTCCCAATTTTTCAAGATTATCTTTAAATGGAAAAACTATTCTCTCAAAAGCTGGCGATCGTAATAAGATTTCAAATTCAAAAGGTTCTTTTGTACTAGAATGTAGAAGTTTACCATCAACTAATTCCCATCCAGATTCTTCTAAAAGTTTTGAAGCTTCTTGCAATTGCATCCTCATATAACCTGAACCATCTGTAACTGGATTTGTATATTCTTCTGTAAATATTTCTTTTGGCAGTACATCAAAATATGGATTTAAATAATTTAATTCTTCTTTTGAAGGAAGACCAGAGGAAGCAAGTTCTGAATTTTCAAAAAAGCTATCTGTTCTTTTATATGCATCAAAGAATAAATTTTTATTAGACCATTCAAAGTCAAAAGCATAAGAAAGAGCTTTTCTTACTCTTCTATCTTTAAATTTATCTTTTCTAATATTAAATGCAAAACCTTGCATACCTTGTGGATTTTCATGACTTATTAATTCTTTTTTAATTAAACCTTCATTCACAGCATTTATATCGTACGCAGTTGCCCATTCTTTTGATGAATTTTCAGAGAAGAAATCAATCTCACCAGATTTAAAAGCTTCTCTTTCAATACCTCTGTCTTTGTAATAATCATATCTAATTGTGCCAAAGTTATCTTTACCAATTTTAATTGGTATTGATGCACCAAAACCCCAATAATTTTGATCTAGTTCGTAAGTAATTGATCTTCCACTATCAAATGATTTAATTTTATATGGACCACTTCCAATTGGTATTTCCAGAGATGTTTCTTCAAAGTTTTTATTTTCCCAATAATGTTTTGGTAGTACAGGTAATTGACCAACAATTAATACTAATTCTTTATTCGTATTTGTTGTAAAATTAAATCTTACTTTATTTTCTTGTTCTTTAATTACTTCTTTTACATCTCCATAGTAGTATTTATAAAATGGGTGACCTTTCTCCATTAGGGTATTAAATGTCCATACAACATCGTCAGCTGTAATTTTTTTTCCATCGTGCCAATATGCTTCATTTCTTAATGTAAATGAAACCCAAGATCTATCATCTGGCCATTCAATCGTTTCTGCCAATAATCCGTATTCCGTAAATGCTTCATCACTTGATCCCGTTGTTAATGTTTCATACAATCCTCCAATTCCAGCTGCCGAGGTACCTTTTAAAATAAATGGATTGAAACTGTCATAGGTTCCAATGGCACTTCTTACTATTGATCCACCCTTTATTGAATTTGGATTAATGTATTCAACATTTTCAAAATCTTTTGAGTATTTTGGCTCACCATGCATTGCAATTGCATGTGATATATTAGTATTTGCTTGTGCTTTTAATTGAAAAATTAGAGTAAACGTAAAGATCAAAGTGAGTATTTTCATACTTGTAATATATGTCTATTTATTAAAAATTAAAATAAATTTTAGTTTATTAATTTAATTATTTCATCATGAAGAGAGCTTGTACTGGAAGCAACTAAACTGCCATCTGAGTCTAGCGATATATCTTGTCCAAACTTATCCGTAATTACTCCACCAGCTCCTTCAATTACATTTACAAGAGCCATATAATCATGCACTTTTAATGTATCTTCTAAAACAATATCAATTAAACCTGAGGCTAACATCCCATACATGTAACAGTCACCACCAAGTCTATAATATCTAGATTGTTCTTTTAGTAATTCTAATCCCTTTCTGATTTGAGGTTCATCAAAATATAATCCAGATGTAAAAAGATAGGCATCTTTAATTTGTTTAATTGCACTAGTTTGAACATCTTTTCCATTACATTTTGTCTTTTGATTTTTTATTCCCATCCATCGCTCACCATGTGCAGGGCAATTAATAATTCCTAAAACTGGTTTTTTATTATGAAGTAATGCAATTAAATTACCAAAATCTTTATGTCCAGCTATATAACTTCTTGTCCCATCTATAGGATCTAATACCCATAAAAATTCAGAGTCTATTTTTTCATTTTCATACTCTTCACCCAAAATTCCATGATCAGGATATTCTTTTCTTATTCTCTCTCTTAATACTTGTTCTGTTTCTTTATCTGCTAAAGTTACAGGACTTTCATCATCTTTAATTTCTATTTCAATTTTGTTTCTAAAATAATGCATCGAAGTTTTAGATGCATCATCGGCTAAAGAGTTTGCAAATTTTGAAAACTCTTCTGTATCTAAGATCATTACTTTAGTTTATGGAAGTGGTGCTGGATTATCTGAGTGTTCTCTTAGGAAATAAACTAAGTCTGCTCTATCTTTTACTTTTTTCAAACCTGCAAAGTTCATTTTTGTACCTTTTATATATTTTTTTGGTTTATATAAAAATTCTGCTAATTCTTCATATCCCCATTCTCCACCATATTCAGCTAAAGCTTTAGAGTATGCAAAACCTTCAACATTTGCTTTTGGTCTATTTATAATATTCCATAAGTGTGGACCTACTTTATTTGCACTACCTTTTTCGTAATTATGGCACGTAGCACATTTTTTGAATAATTTTTCTCCATTATCGAGAGAAGCACTTGCTAATAACATTGAAATTGGCTCTATTACTTCTTCTTTTTTTTCTACTACTCCAACGCCAGTAGAATCCTCAGGAACGTCTATTTTATAAGCTGTTTCTTTTTTTTCATCATGATCAATATCAATGACTAAATCTCCAAAATGCCCGATAAGGGTAACAATTAAGACTGCTAATATAATAGATGCTAAAATTTTATTAACTTCAAGCCCAGACATGTATAAGTACATATACAGATTTTTTAGAAGAAAGAATATATTTGTCGTAAGTATGAAATTTAAATTCTCTTGCCTAATTGTCGCATAAATTATGAAAAATGTTGTAATTATACCTTCACGAATGGCTTCCACTAGACTGCCGGGTAAACCATTAATGGCTATAGATGGTATTCCAATGATACAACGAGTATGGCAACAAGCAATTGAGTCAAATATTGGAGAAGTGTTTGTTGCATGCTCTGAAATTGAAGTGCACGACTTAATTGTAAGTAATGGTGGCAAAGCTATTATGACAGATCCAAATCTCCCCTCTGGAACTGATAGAGTTCACTCCGCTTTTTTAAAGATAAAAAATAACAAAGACATTGATGTAATAATCAATCTACAAGGTGATATGCCTCTTATAAATCCAGAACATATTCTTAAAGTCATTGACCCAATAAAAAGAAATTTTACCATTGGCACACTTGCAACAAACTTAAATGATAATGAATTAAATAATCCCAATGTAACAAAAGTTGAAGTTGATTTTAAAAAAAATGAAATAGCTCAGGCGTTAAGTTTTTATAGAGAAGTTACGATAGAAAATAAAAACTTATACCATCATGTTGGTATCTATAGTTATACTCCAGATTCAATAAATACATTTATCAATCTACCTAAATCAAAAAATGAAATAGATCTAAGTTTAGAACAAATGAGAGCTATGGATTCTAACATTCCAATTGGAGTTACGTATGTTCCTGAAGTTCCAATGAGTGTAGATACAAAAGAGGATTTAATAAATATTGAAACTAATATAAGAGAGCACAATGATAAAAGTTGATAGTTTTTCATTTCAAGGTGTAAATGGTGCTTATAGTGAACAAGCTGGAAAAAATATTTTTCCAAACGCAACAAGTATACCGTGTGCAACTTTTGAAGATATGTTTGAACATGTTAGATCAGGAAAATCAGAAGCAGCAATGGTTCCAATAGAAAACTCACTTGCAGGAAGAGTAGCGGATACTCAAAGATTGATACCCGACTCTAATTTAAAAATAACTTATGAATATTTTCATGAGGTAAATCATAACTTACTTGGAATTAGAGGTGCAAAAATCTCAGATATCAAAAGAATAAGAAGTCATGAACAGGGAATTGCTCAATGTCGAAACAAAATTTTAAAATTAGATAAGCAAATGATTGTTGAAGCTGATACAGCTGGATCTGCTAAATTAATTTCAGAGTTAAATAATATTGAAGATGGAGCTATCGCATCTGAACTTGCTGCTGATATATATGATCTTGATATATTGGAAAAAAATTTCCAAGATACTCAAAATAACGTAACTCGATTTCTTGTTATGCAAAAAAATTTATTAGATATAAATCCAGAAACAAAGGATATCCTTACAACATTAGTATTTACAGTTAGAAGTATTCCAGCAGTTTTATATAAATGTCTTGGTGGATTTGCTAGTAATGGTGTTAATATAACTAAGCTTGAGAGTTACATTCACCCACAGGGTTTTGATGTTGCACAATTTTATGTAGATTTTGAGGGACATCCTGAAAATACATCTGTAAAATTAGCATTAGAAGAGATGAAATTTTTTTGTAAGAAGATAGAAATCCTTGGAGTATATGAGAAATCTTCATTCAGGAAAAAATAGGTTTTTTTAAAAAGTCTATTTATATTTTATTTACATTAATGTTATATTGCTACAGGGAGGATTGAGGGCAAATAAATTGCTAATCCAGTCAGATCTGAAAAGAAGCAGCTGTAACAATCTTGTTTGGGTCTCAACTCCTTCCATTAATTATAATGACAGAAGAAAAAAAATATAAAGTTTTAGCTAGAAAATACAGACCTCAAAAATTTGAAGATTTAGTTGGTCAAGAATTATTAGTAAAAATTCTATCAAACGCTATTAATAATGACCGGCTAGCTCACGCATATATTCTAACAGGTGTCAGAGGTGTTGGAAAAACCACAACTGCTAGACTTATAGCAATGAGTATTAATTGTAAAAATAGGGATAAAAAAAATTGTGAACCATGCGGTAATTGTGATTCATGCAAGTCAACAACTTCAGACAGCAATCTTGATGTTATTGAAATTGATGCAGCATCGAATACTGGAGTTGATGACATTAGAGAAATAATTGACAATGTAAAATATAAACCCGTTATTGGAGATTATAAAATATTTATAATTGATGAAGTTCATATGCTTTCAAAAAGTGCATTCAATGCGCTGCTTAAAACTTTAGAAGAACCACCAGAACATGTTAAATTTATTTTTGCCACAACAGAAATTAAAAAAGTACCAATAACTGTTTTATCGAGGTGTCAGAGATTTGATTTACATAGAATAGAGAATAAAATTTTATCAGATCATTTATTAAAAATTTCCAAACTAGAAAATATTGATATTGATTTAGACGCTATTTCGTTAATTGTTAGATCGGCAGATGGATCTGTAAGAGATGGTCTTAGTTTATTAGATCAAGCAATAACTAGCCCAAATGAAAAAGTTGACTCGCAAACTGTAATAAGCATGCTTGGATTAGCTGATAGAGAAAAAATATTTAACTTAGTTGAAATTATTTTAGAAGGAGATGCGCTTGGTGCAATTAACAAATATAAAGAATTGTATGAATTAGGAGCAGATATAGCAATGATATTTGATGAACTATTAAACGTAGTACATTTCCTTGTTCAAATAAAAATAGCACCAGATTTAAAAGATGACATTTATATTCCTGAATTTGAAAGAAATAAGGGAGCTGAATTGTCATCAAAAATGACATTAAATAATTTGAATATTATATGGCAAATTTTATTCAAAGGTTATCAAGAATTACAAAATAGCTCTCATTTATACCAACATGGAGAAATGATTATTTTAAGAATTATTTATTTACATGATGGTCCAAGCCCAGAAGATCTAATTAAAAAAATGGACAAAGAAGTAGTAAAAAAAGAACCCTTAGAAAAAAATCTTGAACTACAAAATGAATCTAATGAAAGTAACAAAGTTCTAAACTTTAATGAAAATAAAAAAGAAATTTTACCAAAAGAAAATGTAGATATAATGCATGTTCAAGACTTCAGACATTTTGTCGATATGTTTTTTAAAAATAGAGAAGGATTACTCCACACTAAGTTGTACAATGATGTGAAGTTAGTCTCTTTTAAAGAGGGAGAAGTTACTTTAAATACATCTAAAATTAATGACACTGCCTTCAATAGAACAGTTGCAAAATTAATCTCTAAATGGACAGGAAGAATATGGCAGATACATTCATCTACAAGTAATCTTGGAAAAAGTTTACATGATGAGGATATTATTAACCAGCAAAAAGAAATTGAAATAATGAAAAATCATCCAGAAGTAAAAAAAATATTAAAAGAATTTCCTGAAAGTAAAATTCACGCTATTACAGAACTAGGTGAAATAAATGATGATGAGACAGATATAAATCAACCAAAGATGAAAAAGGAGAAATAATGGTTAATTTAGGTAATATGATGAAGCAAGCTCAACAGTTGCAAAAGAAAATGGCTGAAGCACAGAATAAATTAAATGATATTGAAGTTGAAGGTACTTCTGGAGGCGGTCTTATTAAAGTAACAGCTACAGCAAAAGGTATATTCAAAAGAATTTCAATTGATGACAGCTTGATTAAACTAGATGAGAAAGAAATACTTGAAGATCTGATCGTCGCTGCAATAAATGATGCCAAAGAAAAAGGAGAAGCTGCAGCTCAAGAAGAAATGAAAAATCTCACAGGTGGCCTACCATTACCTCCAGGAATGAAACTTCCTTTCTAAAAATGGAGCAATCCCCAATAGATAAATTAATAAACGATATTTCAAAACTTCCAGGATTAGGAAGAAGATCAGCTCAAAGAATTGCTCTTTTTTTATTAAAAAATAAAGATAAAAATTTATCTCCTTTAATTGAGAGTTTAAACTTATCTTATAATAAAATTATTGAGTGTTCAGAATGTGGAAATATAGACATGGTAAATCCATGCAATATTTGTGCAAATCCTAAAAGGGATAAAGCAACAATTTGTGTTGTTGAGGATGTGTCAGATTTGTGGACATTAGAAAAAGTAGGATTTTATCGTGGCCTCTATAATGTTTTAGGTGGTTCATTATCAGCGATTCAAGGTATAGGAACTGATGAATTGAAAATAGAACATCTACTAAAGAGAATTGAAACAAATAATGTTAAAGAAATTATTCTTGCCTTAAGTACAACTATGGAAGGACAAACAACATCTTTTGTTATTGCAGATAAGCTGGAAAAATTTAAAGATTTAAATGTAACAAGACTTGCACAAGGAATCCCTATGGGTGGAGAAGTACACTACTTAGATGAAAACACATTAAATACAGCATTCCAATCTAGAAAAAAAATTACATAAATAAAAATGGATAAATTACTTTACGTTCCAAATCCACTATTACGCCAAAAAGCAGATAAAATTCAGTCTGTTGGAATTAAGGAAAAAGAAATTGCCAAAAAAATGATGCAAATAATGATAAAAGCACCAGGTGTAGGTTTAGCAGCAAATCAAATTGGAATTCTAAAACAAATTGTGACTATATTTTTTGTTGATCAAGAGACTAAAAAAGAAACACAATATACATTATTTAACCCAAATATTGTTTCATACTCTCAAGAAAAAATTGTTATGGAAGAGGGTTGTTTATCTCTTCCTGAACAATTTGCAGAAATTGAGAGACCTCAAAATATAGTAGTCGAGTACTTAGATGAAAATAACAAACAAATAACAAAAGAAGTTAGTGGAGTGGAATCAAGAATTTTACAACATGAAATTGATCATCTTTCTGGAAAGTTATTTGTAGATTATCTTTCTTCATTAAAAAGGAATATAATGATCAAAAAAGTACAAAAATTTTTAAAAAACAAAAAATAATGAATAATAAAAAAATAATTTTCATGGGTTCGCCTAAAATAGCTTCTGACTATCTTGAGGCTTTAATTAAAAGTAATTTCATAATTTCCGCAGTATTTTCACAACCCCCAAAAAAGAAATCTAGAGGAATGAAAATAATTGAATCTGAAGTCCATCAACTTGCAAATAAAAATAACATTGAAGTTTTTTGTCCAAATATATTTGATAAAAATACTATTGAGATAGTAAAAAAATTAAATCCTGATTTAATTATTGTCATGGCATATGGTAAAATATTGCCAAAAGATATTTTAGATTTACCACCATTTGGTTGTATCAATATCCATGTCTCTTTGTTGCCTAGATGGAGGGGTGCAGCCCCAATAGAGCATTCTTTAATGAATGGTGATAAAGAGACTGGTATATCAATAATACAGCTAATCGAAAAATTAGATGCTGGACCAATTATTAATCAAAAAAAAGTAGATATAGAAGATGATTGTAATAAAAATGAATTAAGTCAAAAATTAACAGAGGTTGGAATCAAATTATTAGTGGAAACTATTCCTCTTATATTTGATAAAAAAATTTCTTATTCTGATCAGGATGATAATGATGCAACATATGCAAATAAAATTTCTTCACTAAACAGAAAAATTAATTTTAATAAATCTGTAAATGAAGTTTTAAATCTTATAAGAGCACATTCACCTAAACCTGGTGCTTGGTTTACTATACAAAATGAAAGAATTAAAATCATTAAAGCAAGAAAATCAAACTCTAACGGTAATGCATCGACAATTCTTAACGAGACATTTGATATTGGGTGCAATGATGGAAGTATTGAACCACTAATTTTACAAAGAGAAGGCAAAAATGCTATTTCTAAAGATGATTTTCTTCGGGGATATAGTTTTAAGGTTAATGAAGTAATAAATGCCTAACTACAAAATAACATTAGAATATGATGGAACTAATTATGTTGGTTGGCAACGTCAAGAAAATGGTCCTTCCGTTCAACAATTGGTTGAAGAGGCTATAGAAAAACTATCAAAACAAAAAATAACACTTTTTGGAGCTGGTCGAACAGATGCAGGCGTTCATGCAAGAGGACAAGTAGCTAATTTTGAATTAGAGCAACATTTTGATACTGATACTATTAGAGATGGCATTAATCATTATCTAAGACCCCAACCCATATCTATTTTACATGCTGAAGAAGTAGATAAAGATTTTAATTCAAGATTTTCAGCAAAATTGAGATGGTATGAATACAAGATCTTAAATAGAAGATCACCAATTACGTTAGAGCAAAACAAAGTTTGGTGTGTACATAAAAAAATAGATGCTGAAAAAATAATAAAACAATCACAACAATTTATAGGCAAATTTGATTTGTCTGCTTTTAGGTCAATAAATTGCCAATCGAAATCACCAATTAAATCTATTAATTCACTAGATATAAATTTTAATCATGATGAAATAAATTTTTTAATATCAGCTAAATCCTTTTTACATTCTCAAGTTAGAATCATGGTCGGTACACTGGTTGATATAGGACTTAGTAAAATAGAAAAATCTATTTCAGAAATTATTCAATCCAAAAAAAGAGAATATGCAGGAGTTACTGCACCACCTGAAGGATTATATTTATTGAAAATAGATTACTAATAAAAGCCAATTTCTGATAAACAAATATCTGCTTGAAAATCTTTAAATCCAGCAACTAGCCCTAATGTTTTGATATTCTGACCAACTAACTTTTTTGGTTGATAAGCATTTGATTTTTTAAATTCACTAAAGGGTGCTTTTATTACTGTCCACTCAGAATTAGTTTTAAAACTATATTTATAATATTGCCATGGAGCCATCGTCAAAGCGGTTCTTACATGAATTGAATACTCTTCATTATTACCAAACACTTTAAAATAAACACCCTCAAACTCTTCTGTTGATATTGAAGGTTTTAATTGATTTCTTATTTGAATAAAGCCACCGTTATTTTCAGTCGTGACATCTCCTGTCATATGATAACAATTAACATCATTAACTTTTGATATGATCGCTTTACCCTGAGATAATCCACCCATTACTCCATCAGTAAAAAAGGCCCAATTTTGACCTTGAGAAGAAATTCCGGGTGTTTCTAAGTTATCAAGTATCATTGTATTCTGAGATTGAAGATTGAATGAAAAAAATAAAATAAAAACAAATATTATTAAACTTTTCAATTTTTACGATTTTCTGCTAATTTTTTTTTAATAAGAGATAAACCTGTTTCAACTTTTGATTTATATGATTCTTCAAATGCCTTTAACTGCCAATCTGAAAATCTAGATTTTAGTTCAGATAAATTATTTTGTTTCCATTCATTAGAAGTATTTTCATCTTTCCAAATATCTTTTTCTTCATTGGTTCTTCCACAACCGTAGCAATACCCTGAGATTGGGTCAGTTTTACATACGCTAATGCAAGGCGAAGTTACTTTGTTCTGTTCCATGATAATATACATATATTTTTTTTTAGTTTATTCCATTAAAACGATGTAAAACTTTAAAATTATGACTGATTTTAGCTATTTAAATGTTGATAATGCTTATAAATTAATCAATCAAAAGGTAACAAAAACTCCTTTGGTAACTAATGATTACATAAATAATCTTTTAGAAGCTGAAATTTATTTTAAACTTGAGAATTTACAAAATACTGGATCATTTAAACTACGTGGAGCTACACATAAAATTACAAAATTAATAGAAACTGTAAAAGACTCAGGTGTAGTAGCATATTCATCAGGTAATCATGCACAAGCTGTTGCCTATGCATCTATGATTAATACTATTAGTGCAAAAATAATAATGCCTAAAACTGCACCTCAAATAAAAATTGAAAATACAAAAAAATATGGAGCAGAGGTAATATTATATGACACTTACTTTCAAAGTAGAGAAGAGATAGGAAATGAAATTCAAAAGAAGGATAATAGAGCTCTAATTAAACCCTATGATGATGAAGATATAATTGCTGGTCAAGGAACTGCAGCTATTGAAATTGTAAATGATTTGAAAGAGCAATCAATTGAACCTGATCTTTATTTATGTTGTTGTGGAGGTGGAGGTCTTATTGCAGGAACATCAACATACTTAAAACATATTTACCCAAATATAAAATCATATTCTGTAGAGCCTGAAGAATTTGATGACACAAAAAGATCTTTAGAAGCTGGTAAACTTATAGAAAATAAAAAAAATGCTAAATCTTTTTGTGATGCACTATTGGCACCACAACCTGGTAATATAACTTTTCAAATTAATTCAAATAATCTTGAAGGAGGACTAAGTGTTTCTGATGAAGAAGTAACAAAAACTATAATTTTGCTAGCTGAACAACTTAAAATAGTTGTGGAGCCAGGAGGAGCAGTTGCAGCTGCAGCAGCATTAAATAATAAAATTGATGTTAAAAATAAAAAAATTATAGTTATGATTTCTGGTGGTAATATCGATCTAAGTTTATTTAATAAGTTATAATGAATCAATCAAATTTAAAAAAATTACAAAATCTATTAAAAGAAAAAGATATCGATATTTTTGTCATTAATAGAAGTGATGAATATTTAAATGAGTATATTTCTCCAAATGCAGAAAGATTAAATTTTATAACAAATTTTTCTGGTTCAGCAGGAAGAGCAATTATAACACCAACAGATGCCTTCTTGTATGTTGATGGAAGATATACTTTTCAAGCAAATACTCAAATTAACGCCAAAGAGATTCAAGCAAAACACTTAAATAGCTTTTGGACAGATTTAGAAAAAATTTTATTAGAAGAAGAATATAAAATTGCATTAGATCCAACTCTTCATTCAATTATAGAAATTGAAAAAGTGGAAAAAATGTTAGAGAATTCAACATCTCAACTCCAACTAATAGATAAAAATTTTGTTGATTTAATATGGGAAAATCAACCAAAAACTCAGTATACAGATATATTTGATCACCCAACAAGTTTTGCTGGTCAGGGCAGAAGTGAAAAATTAGATATTTTAAAAAAATTTTTAGATCAAAATGAAATTGATCATTACTTTGTTTCTGGGCTTGATAATATTGCTTGGCTATTAAATTTAAGAGCAGATGATATTAAATATACACCGCTGCTTTATTCTTATCTTCTAATTTCAAAAAATAATAAACACTCTTTGTATATTAAAGAGTCTTCAATGCCAGAAATTCTAAAAAAAGAAATCCAAACACTAATAAATATTAATAATATTGAAAATATCGGATCAATTTTTAATAACATTAATTCATCCGAATCAATTGGTTTAGATTTTAATTCCACCACTTTTTATTTTTTAGATCTTTTAAGAAAACAAAAAATAAATACTAAAAATTTAGCAAATCCATGTATTTTGTTAAAAGCTATCAAAAATGAAACTGAACTTGATGGGGCAAAAAAAGCACATATAAGAGATGGTGTTAGTATTACCAAATATATTTATTGGTTAAAAAATATCATGGATCCTAAATCAAATGATGAAATAAGTGTTGCACATCATTTAGAAAATCTGCGAAGAAAAAATGAATTATTTCATTCTCTATCTTTTGATACAATATCAGCAATTGATCAAAATGCAGCCCTTCCTCATTACCGTGTTACTGAAGAAGGAAAATCATCTTTCTCAGATAATAATATTTATCTTGTTGACTCAGGAGGGCAATATTTTGATGGAACAACCGATATAACAAGAACTATAATTTTAGGTGAAGCAACAACAGAACAAAAAGATAGATTTACGAGAGTTCTTAAAGGTCATATTGCATTATCAAATCATGTTTTTGAAAAGGGAACAAAAGGAACTGATATTGATTATCTAGCAAGAAAAAGTCTACAAGAAATTAATTTAGATTATGATCATGGTACCGGTCACGGTATAGGAAGTTTTTTGAGTGTCCATGAAGCCCCACAACGTATTGCAAAAAAATCAATGTTTGATAGCGTTGAGTTGCTTCCAGGAATGATTTTATCCAATGAACCTGGATACTATAAAGAAAATGAATATGGTATAAGAACAGAAAATTTAGTCGTGATAAAAGAGAATAATGATAAGAAATTATATTTTGAAAACATCTCGTGGTGTCCAATAGATCTGGATCTCATTGAAAGAAGCATGCTTGATCAAATTGAAAGAAATTGGCTAAATAAATATCATAGAAAGGTGTATGAAAAATTGCACACGCACCTTGATAATCAAGAAAGAGATTGGCTTAAAAAGGTAACTTCTGAAGTTTAGTTAAAGCCGCCAATTATGCGGCTTTCTTATTTATATCAAATTCAGTTCTTAGGAGATGCTTATCTAATTCAATTTTCCATTCTTTTCCATATTCAGATTTGAAATATTTAACTAAATCCTCATCATTATTGTAGTTTTTGTCGCTTAAATCCTCGTAAACTTTGTTAAAAAAGTTAAAAACATTAATCATTATTTATTCCTTTCAATTATAAAATAGTAATTATTCTATGCAATCAAAGTATAAAAATATGAATTTTAATATGCAAAATATGCATATATAAATATTTTAAAAATTTAAATGTACTTAAATTATTTAATAATAATTAAAATTAATTGTTCCTGATTGACTTTGTACATTAATACTTCATAGATTTTATAATATTATAACTTTCAATGATAATAATTTTAACACAATGTTTTCCATCTAGAGTAGGGGGAATTGAAACATTGATGTATGACATAGCATTAAATTTAAGTCATAAACACAATGTAAAGGTTTTAGCTGACCAACAAGACAGTACTAAAGATTTAGAATTTGATAAAAACAATAAAAATTTTTCAATATTAAGATTTAAGGGTTTAAAATTTTTAAGAAAAAGAAATAAATTTAATCAACTTAAAAATATTTGTTCTTCAAATAATATTAAAGCAGTCATCACTGATAGCTGGAAAAGTCTTGAGTTACCAATTAATTTTTTAAAAGAAAAAAAAATCCCAATTATTAGTCTTGTACATGGAAACGAAATAATAATCAAAAACGATAATCATCATAAACGAATAAAGAAAGTTTTAGAATTAGCAAACGCATTAGTGGTCAATTCATCATATACTAAAAACTTACTTTCAAAAATAAGTGAAAACTTAAAAAAAATTGAGGTTATCTATCCAGGTGTAAAATCTACTAAGAATATTATAGAACAAGCAATAGATTTAGATGATAGTTATCCAACGTTGCTTACTCTTGCCAGACTAGAAAAAAGAAAAGGACATTCGTATATTCTTAAATCTATTTTTAATTTAAAAAAAATTTATCCAAATATTCAATATATAATTGCTGGTGAAGGTGATCAGTTAGAGAATATAAAGAAAGAAATAAAAAATTATAATCTAGAATCAAATGTGAAGTTAGTTGGAACAATAAATGAAAATCAAAAAAAATTCATTTTTTCTAAGACTGATATTATGATCATGCCGACAATAGATGAAACTCATGCAAATTCTATTGAAGGTTTTGGAATCGCCTACATTGAAGCAGCACAATATGGAATTCCTTCAATTGCCTCAAATGTTGGAGGTACTCCTGAAGCTGTATTGCATAATAAAACAGGTTTAATTATTAATAATTTTAATGAATTAGATGAATCAATTAAGAATTTAGTTGAGAACAAACAAAATAGAATTGAATTAGGACAAAATGCAAAAAATAGAGCAGAAAATGAATTAATCTGGGAAAAACAAGTAGTAAAATACAATAAGTTAATAGATGATATTCAATGACTATTTTATTTCATAACACAACTTTTGATAAAATTGATGTTTGGAAAAAAACAATAAAAAAATATTTTAAAAATGAAAAAATAATTTCTATAAAAGATTATAAAAATTTTCATGATGTAAATTGTGCAATTATTTGGAATCTACCAGATAATATTCTTTCAAGACTAAAAAATCTCCAAGTTATTTTCTCTATGGGAGCTGGAGTAGATCACATTCTAAAACTTAAAAATTATAATAAAAAAATTCCCATAATCAGAATAAAAGATGAAGAAATGGGGGAGAGAATTGCCAATTATTCTTTAGCTCAAATACTAAATTATCAATTAAATTTTAAAATTTTTCAAAATTCTCAAATCAAACAATACTGGTCTGGAGAAAGGACACCAATTGATAATAAAAATTTAACAGTAGGTATTTTAGGTCTAGGCTTTCTTGGAAATCATATTGCAAAATTACTAAATAAATTAAATTATAATGTTATTGCATATAAAAAAAATCGAGCAAAAGTAAAAAATGTAAAAATATATACGGGTAAAAATATTATAAGTTTTATCAAAAGCTCTGATGTTATCATTTCTATTCTACCATCAACAGCTCAAACAAATAACATAATAGATAAAAAGTTTTTAAAGAATATGAAAAAAAATTCTTGTTTAATAAATATAGGCAGAGGAAATGCAATTGAAGAGAAAGATCTTCTAAATCATTTAAAGAAAAACAAAAATTTTTATGCTTATTTAGATGTCTTTAAAGATGAACCTTTAAAATCAAGTAGTCAATTTTGGAAACTGCCAAATGTAACTATTACTCCACACGTTGCTGGTGTAACAGCTATAGAGCCATCTGTTAAATATATGTACTCCAAATATAAAAAACTAAGAAAAAATAAAAATATAAAATCAGATGTTAATCCATCTGATGGATATTAATTAACATCAAAATAATTTTCTAAAATTCTAAAATAAATATTTTCTAATTTAATAATATCTTCAACAAAAACAAATTCATCTACTTTATGAAGAGTTTGATTTCTAAGACCTAACTCTACTACTTCACAATAGTTCTTTATATATCTTGCATCAGAAGTACCACCATCGGTTGCTTGCTCAGGTGGGCTATTTCTGCCTGTAACATCAGAAATTGATTTTGAAATAATATTATATAAATCACCGGCTTTATTCAAAAATGACTCAGCTGTTGCATCATAAGTATAAGTGCAACTAGCGTTTTCCAGTTTAGAGAAAATCTTTTCTATTTTATTATCAATCCATTTTATAAGTGAGTCAGATGAGTGCATATCATTAAATCTAATATTAACTGTTGCTTTAGCTAATTCTGGAATTACGTTTTGAACAGGATTGCCAATATCAATAGTAGCGATTTGAACTGATGTTGGTAAAAAATTTTCATTACCTTCATCTAGCGGCTCTTCTAATATACTATTTAATAAATTCACTAAGTGATGTGAAGAATTTTCAGCTAAATGAGAATTCGCCGTATGTCCTTGAATACCTTTTACCTGAAAAAAGAAACTAACTGATCCTCTTCTTCCAATTTTTACTTTATCGCCGACCTCATTTTTAGAAGTTGGTTCACCAACAAGACAATGATCAAATTTATAATTTTGTTTACTTGCCCATTCTAGAATTCTTGGTGTGCCGTTTACAGAATCTCTTTCTTCATCTCCTGTAATAATAAATGAAATCTTACCTGGAATATTTTTATATTTATCTACAAATCTTTTAGCGGCACTGATGAAACAAGCAACACTGCTTTTCATATCTTCACTACCTCTTCCATAAAGTTTACCATCATCTATTCTTGCTGAAAAAGGAGGATATTTCCAAGAATTTTCATTTCCTACTGGAACTACATCTGTGTGACCAGCATAAGCAAAATGCTTTCCTTCATTTCCTATCGTTGCAAATAAATTTTTTACTTCATAAGAATTGTTTCCAGAGAAAATTAATGGATGACAGTCACATCCTATAGCACTTAGATGATTTTCAACGACTGTTAAAGCGCCCTCATCTTTTGGAGTTACACTTGCACATTTAACTAAGGATTGTGTAAGAGTAACTGGATCAAAATTAATTTCTGACATTAATCTCTTAAAAGATCATTGATTGATGTTTTGCTTCTAGTTTTTTCATCAACTCTTTTAACAATAACAGCACAGTATAAAGAAGGATTAATATCCCCTTCTTTTTTTCCTGGTAATGTACCTGGTACCACAACTGAATACGCTGGAACTTTTCCCATATGAATTTCCCCAGTTGATCGATCGACTATTTTTGTAGATGCTCCAATAAATACACCCATTGATAAAACCGCACCTTCACCAACAATAACACCTTCAGCCACTTCACTTCTAGCTCCAATAAAACAATTGTCTTCAATAATCACAGGATTTGCTTGAAGAGGTTCAAGTACACCGCCAATACCAGCACCTCCAGAAATATGACAGTTTTTACCTATTTGTGCACATGATCCAACTGTTGCCCAAGTATCAATCATTGTTCCTTCGTCAACATATGCACCAAGATTTACAAAAGAAGGCATTAAAACAACACCTTTAGCAATAAATGCAGATTTTCTTACAACAGCGTCTGGTACATATCGAAATCCTGCTTTCAGATGATCATCTTTAGTCCAATTTGCAGTTTTACTTTCTACTTTGTCAAACCAAGTAGCATGCGATGCTTTAATGATTTCATTATCATTTAATCTGAAACTTAAAAGAATTGCCTTTTTAATCCATTGATTAACTTGCCATTCATTATTAATTTTTTCACAAACCCTTAAGCTTCCACTATCAAGTTTGTTTAAAGTTTCATCTACTGCATTTCTAATATCACCTGCAGTATTGACATTAATATTATCTCTCTCCTCAAAGGCATCATTTATAATTCTTTCCAGATCACTCATATTTTACCCTCATTTACATCTTTTAAAAATAAACTCAAATCTCTTGTTTGAAAATCTAAATATTCTTTAGATGCTTCAATATCATCGGAAAAATTTTCATAACCAGCATCAACCCAGACAGGTGTAAAACCAACTTTTTTTGCTGGAACTAAATTCTTTGCAATATCATCAAACATTGCGGATTTATTTGCTTCGATATCAAATAAGTCGATAATTTTTTCATAGGGAGAAATTTCTGGCTTAGGAATATAATTAGCCATTTTAATATCATATATTTCATCAAAAAAGTTTGTTAGATTTATTTTCTCTAACACATCTAAGACATGTTGCTTATTTGCATTTGTATAAATAATTTTTCTTCCCTCAAGTTTATATAATTCATCATTAAGATTTTGATTTGGACCAACAATTGAGTAATCTAACTTATGAACTTCTTCTAAAAAATAATCAGGATCTACACCATGATTATCCATCATACCTCTTAATGTAGTGCCATGTTGCTTGTAATATTTTGCTTGTAGTTTTTTTGCTTCAGCTAATTCCATATTTAAATTTTTAGCTACAAACTCACCCATTAACTTATGTACTTGCTGAAAAATTCCACTGTCTGCAGAGTACAGTGTGTTATCTAGATCAAATATCCAGGTATTGATGTTATCTTTAAAGCTCATTTAATTACTTGTTATTTGTGTACCAATTCCATGTTCAGTGAATAACTCTAATATTACTGAATGAGGAATTCTTCCATCTAAAATAGTAGATTTTTTAACACCTTTTTTCATTGCATCAATACATGTATTAATTTTCGGCTTCATACCTCCAGAAATATATTCTTTATTAGCAATATTTTTAGCTTCTTCTAAAGTTATTGATGAGATTAATTTTTCATCTTTGTCTAAAATTCCAGGTACATCGGTTAGTAATAATAATTTACTTGCCTGTAACTCACCTGCTATAAAACCCGCAACAGTGTCAGCATTAATATTATATGTAAAATTATTTTCATCCTTACCTAAAGGAGATATGACAGGTATTTGACCATTTTTTATAAAGCTAGTTAGCATATCTTTGTTTAATTTTTTTGGTTGTCCAACAAAACCAATATCAACTATTTTTTCAATATTTGAATCACTGTCTTTAATTTCCACATTCAATTTAGTTGCAGTGACTAAGTTATCATTACCAGATACTCCTATCGCTTTTCCTCCAGAGGCACTTATAGATTCTACTATTTCTGAATTGATATCCTTAGATAAAACTTCCTCAACTACCTTAATTGTTTCTTTATCAGTAACTCGTAATCCTTCAACAAATTGTGTTGATATATTTTTTGATTTAAGTCTCTCACCAATTTGAGGCCCTCCACCATGAATAATAATTGGTGACACACCTACTTCTTTTAATAACCCAATATCTCTTGAAAAACTCTCAGACAGTTTTTTATCTCCCATTGCATGTCCACCGTATTTTATTACAATGGTATCACCACTATGTTCTCGAATGTATGGAAGAGCTTCAACTAAGGTTGAGGCTTTATGAATAAAATAAGCCTGATCACTCTCTGATAAAAAATCAAATTTCATATTTATTGTGATAACCCGTATATAGATCTTTGAATCTCTGTAATACCATTATTTTTTTTGGTCTCAGATTGATATATTTTCGTAAATGATTTTTCATAATTTTGCATTAAACTTAAAATTGATTTTTTTTGATATTCTAAATAGTTATTAGATATTTTATCTATTTTAGTTAAAATTATTGAAAATTTTCTTGAACAATCACTCAATAAATCCAACATATCAATATCAGAATTTTTGATACCAACTTTTGAGTCAATGAGTAAAAAAACATGATCAAGTGTATCTCTATTTTCTATATATTCTTCAATCAAGGTCATTAAATTTTCTCGTGCAACTTTTGATACTTTGGCAAAACCATAACCAGGTAAATCAATCATATTTATTTTTTCACTAATTAAAAAAACATTTATAGCCTGCGTTCTTCCTGGAGTTTTACTAGTTTTTGCTAATTTTTTTGTTTTAGTTAACGAATTTATTAAACTAGATTTTCCAACATTAGATCTACCTATAAAACAACATTCTTTTTTTATATCTGAATAAGGAATGTCTTTAAATGACTGAAAGGAACCTAAAAACTTATTATTATTAAAAAAGTTATTTAAATTTTTATTTAAGCTAGCCATTTTTGGCTAAAATTCTTCTTTGAATATACCATTGCTGCGCAATTGATAAAATATTGTTCACTGACCAATATAAAACTAAACCAGCTGCAAAACCAGCTAGTACAAAAGTAAATACAAATGGAAGTAATGCAAAAATTCTAGCCTGTGTTGGATCAGCGGGAGCAGGATTTAGTTTTTGTTGTAACCACATAGTGAAGCCCATAATGATAGGAAGAATACCAATATCAATTATTGAAAGTATAGGTGGCACATCCCAAGGAACTAATCCAAATATTGTCATTAAGCCTAATGGGTCTGGCGCAGATAGATCATGAATCCATCCATAAAAAGGAGCGTGATACATCTCTATCGTAACAAACAACACTTTATACAAAGAGAAGAAAATTGGTATTTGTACTAAAATTGGTAGACAACCCGCAACAGGATTAGCTCCCTCTCTTTTATACAAGGCCATTAGTTCTTGCTGCATTTTTTGTCTGTCATTTGGATATGTTTCTTTTAATCTTTGCATATCAGGCTGAAGTTTTTTCATCTTTGCCATAGATTTAAAAGATGCTTGTGCCAGTGGGAATAAAATTAAACGCATTAAAATGGTAAAGGCAATTATTGCTAGACCAAAATTACCTGCATAACCAAAAAACCAATTAATGGCATATGAAACAGGTTTAGTTAAAAAACTAAACCAGCCCCAGTCAATTGCATCAGTAAATCTTGGTATAGAGAGATTTTCATCATAAGCACTTAAGACATTTAATTTTTTTGCACCCACAAATAATTTTCCGCCGTAAGATATATTTTCACCCGAGTTAATTTTATATATCTGACCAACATAACCTGCCCTATAGCTATCACGTCCATTATTTCCGTATCTATAATTGACGTTAATGGATTGGTCAGCATCAGGAATTAAAGCAGACATCCAATATTTGTCTGTAAAACCTAACCAACCTCCTTGTGTTTTATTATCGCAAAACTCTTTTTTTGTTTGCATTGATGAATTACAATCATCGGCAATATCATCATAATTTTTTTCCAATAATTCGTCGTTTATTAGACTAATTAAACCCTCGTGAAGTATAAAAAAATTAATTGTATCTGGTGTGTTTATTCTTTTGATTAATCTGTATGGAAAAACTTCAATATCTTCACCACTGTTGTTTTCTATTTCTTGTGTAATTGTAAACATATACTCATCATCAACTTGATAGTTGATTTTGAAAGTTATATTTTTATTATTCGTCCAACTAAGTGTAACAGGGCTTGAGGGGCTTAGAGTGGTAGAGTTAGTTTTCCAATTTGTTTCTAAATTAGGTAATTCAATGTTAGAATTTTTTAGCTCTTTCCAACCTGTTTCAATATAATATGGATTAGCAGTCCCATCTGGTAACAAAAGCTGGATATTATTCGAATCAGGTTCTAAGCTAGTTTTATATTTTGATAATATGAGGTCATCTAAAATTGCTCCTTTTAAATTTATAGAACCTTTAATAGATGCATTTTCAAAAATAACTCTGTCGGTTTGAATTAAAGCTTCATCTCTACTTTGTATTTCTGAAACAACTTGGCTGCTTTGTCCGTCAATGGATGTTGCAGGCTCTAATACTTCATCTTCTTCAAAGGATGTTGTTTGAATTGGTTGAGTTGGAAATAATAATTGAAAAAAAATAATTATCGCAATTGAAATACCAATAGCCAAATATAAATTTCTTTGCTCGTTCATTTATTTAACTCAGATTTTTTTGGTACTGGATCAAATCCGTGGGAACCCCAGGGATGACATTTTGAAATTCTTTTCACCGATAAAATTGATCCTTTAAATAACCCATGTTCCTTTAATGCTTTAATAGAATACTCAGAACAGGTTGGTAAATACCGACAATTCTGCCCAAGTATTGGGGAAATCAATAACTGGTATAATCTAATTATTATGATTAAAGGTAATGAAATATATTTACTAACCATTTATCTTTCCCTTAAGTTCTAATAAAAGTTTATCAAATTTCTCTTCGAGCAATGACGTTTTAGCTATTAACACATAATATGAATTAATTTTACCATTAATAATAATTTTTCTAGCTAATTCTCTCATTATTCTCTTTGCTCTATTTCTTTTTACTGCGTTGCCAATTTTTTTGGAAGCTGTGTATCCTACACCTATAGAATTTTCTAGATCTTGATTGTGTAAAATTTGGATATTCATATTTTTACCTTTTATAAATTCTCCCTGGTTTCGTATCATAACGAAAGTCGATCTTTTCTTAATTGTAAATAATGTTTGGGCCATTTGGCCTTTTTAAGCGCTTAATTGAGCTCTTCCTTTTGCACGTCTTCTATTAATGATTTGACGACCTGCTTTAGTTGCCATTCTAGCCCTAAAACCGTGTCTTCTTTTTCTAATTACTCTACTAGGTTGGTAAGTGCGTTTCATAATAAATCTCTGGGCCTAATACGAATTCATTATATATAAGTCAAATATTTACTTATGTAATCGATGAAAATTTTCAAAAAAGCTAGTGAATTAGAGCCAAATTTAGTTTCAATCAAAGACAAGGGTCAGTCTATTGGTTTAGTTTTAACAATGGGAAACTTACACGATGGACATTTATCTCTCATTAGAGAAGCACAATTACATAACGAATTTGTGATCTGTTCAATATTTATTAATCCTACTCAATTTAACAATGAAAATGATTTCAATTCTTATCCAAAGACAATTGATGAAGATATTTCTAAATTAGAAAATATTGGTTGTAATGCACTCTTCTTACCTGACATTCAAGAGATATACCCTAAAGGATTGGCAAAGAAAAAAATTGTAAACAATTTTAGAAATATTTTATGTGATAAATTTCGACCTGGCCATTTTGATGGAGTTACTACTGTTGTGGATCTTTTTTTTAATATGATTAAACCAACGAATAGTTATTTTGGTGAGAAGGATTTTCAGCAAGTAAAAATAATACAAGATTTAGTAAAAATTAATCATCACAATATTAAAATAATTCAATGCCCATCTGTACGAGATAAAACAGGTATGAGTTTATCTTCAAGGAACTCTAAATTTTCTAATGATCAATTAAAAATTTTTGATGTATTAGGAAATAAAATTAAAGAACATATTAATCTGTTAAAACAAAATGAAATTAATAATTTAGATCAATTAAAAATAGAGTTTCTTCAAAATAATATAAATAAAATTGACTATTTAGAGATAAGAAATGAAAATAATTTAGAAATAACAAAAAATTATTCTGAAGCTAGATTATTTATTGCTTTATATATTGGTGAAATTAGAATTATTGATAATTTTAAATTATATTAAGGTATTAACCAATTATATTCTGGTTCATTATTTTTAAATGTTAATTTTAATCTACGATGACCTGAAATTTCTAAATAAAGCCAATCAATTTCATTAATTTTATTTTCAACTACTGTAAAATTTTTATATCCTTTTTCACTTTCTTCATGACTTGGTTCCTTTCCGGTTAAGTGTTCAGGGATACCATCTTCTGGAAACTCTGTGATTGAACTTGGATCTTTCAATGTTAAGTAACATTTTCTACTAAACAATCTTGTTTTGTCCCACATTTCTTTAGCTTTATCATTTTGATTATTAACCAAAGACGTTGTTTTGATTCGCATTTGAATTTTTAATTTATGATCATAAAAAACAAATTGAGAACTACTATTTTTTTTTAAATTAGGAACCTTCGGAGATCTAAAGTCTGTGTGAAAATTTAGTGTCATGCTACTGGGATCAAATTTTCTTAAGACTACAACTCTAGAATCTATTCCACCTTCACTATCAATATTACTAAAGACTGGCGTATGAAATGCGTGTTTTCTATCTTTAACTCCTCTAGTTAAATTTTTCTTTATATCCTCAAATATTTCTGCAGCATTTTCTTTTGAAGAAGTCGACATTGTTATTGTAATATAAATTGTTTTGAAGAAATAGCTAGATAATGGAAATAAATAAAATTACGAATTTATTGAATCTGGAGCATGTTAAGTTTTTAATATCTATCTTTAAAGAAAATAATATTGAAATTCGATTAGTAGGAGGATGTATACGAGATGCTCTTCTTGAAAGAGAAATCAAAGATATTGATACAGCAACAACTTTGGAGCCTCAGGATGTTTTGTCATTACTAAAAGAGAACAATATTGAATATGATGATTTTGCTATTCAATATGGATCTATAATTGCTTATCCTCATAATCGAAAAATACAAATTACAACTTTACGTGAAGATGTTAATCAAATGGGAAGACATACAAATGTAATTTACACCAACAGCTGGAAAAAAGATTCAGCCAGAAGAGATTTTACTTTCAATGCTTTATATGTTGGAAACAATAATAAACTACATGATTATTACAATGGCCAATCAGATTTAAATGAAAGTAAAATTTGTTTTATTGGTGAAATAGAGGATAGAATAAAAGAAGATTACTTAAGAATCTATCGATACTTTAGATTTAGAGGTTTATTTAATTTACCTAAAACATCTTTAAGTGATCAAAAAATTGTAGAAAAATATATTCACGAATCTTTAGCAGTGTTGACCAACGATGTAATAAGGCAAGAAATATTAAAAATGTTTAATATGTCTTTTCCTTTAAATTGTTTTTACATATCTCATCAAACGTTACAAAAATTTAAATGGGTTGAAATAGTACAAGAGCATTTCATACGAACAAAATATGATCTTGGATTAAATAAATGTCTGAATAAGATTGATAATTTAATAAATTAGTTTTTTAGTTTACAATTTTCGCACAAACCAAATATTTCTAAATTATGTTTTTTATAATTGAAGTTATTTTTTTCTGCTTGTTTTGAAAAATAAGAAATCAAATTATTTCCAGTTAGCTCAGTAACACTATCACAGTTTTCACATATCAAAAAAGATGTAGAAGTTTTTGCATTACAGCCTTCATGCTTACAAGCAACATATGAATTTCTACTTTCTATTTTATGTACTTTGCCAATTTCTATAAGCTTATCTAAAGCTCTATAAACTTGAAGAGGAGATTTAATTCCTTTTTTTTGAATATCAAAAAGGATTGTATATGCCTTAAGAGGTTCTGATGCGCTTTCTAAAATATCAAGAACTGTTTGTTGATTTTTAGTTAAGTTTAAAGTTTCTAAAGACATATTCTAGATTACCAAATTGCTATCGTTTTTGCAACTGACCCTTAATTTCAAGAGGAACCAATGAAATAATGAAAAGTATTAAAGCCACCACTATTATTGAAGGCCCTGAAGAAGTATTTATTTCTAAAGAAGCAAATAATCCAACTACTACTGATAAAATACCTGATAAGATTGCGATAACAATCATTTGTCTAGGACTGTTGCTAATGTTCCTGGCAATAGCCGCAGGAATTAAAAGTAAACCTGTAATTAATAGTGCTCCAATCATTTTAATAGACAAAGCAATTACTCCTGCCAATAAAAGGGTAAATATAAAATTAGAAACTTCCGGCCGCATACCTTCAGCAGCTGACAAATCATAATTTACAGTTGCTGAAAATAAAGATTTCCAAATAAAATATAAGATAATTAATATTATGCTTCCACCTATCCAAACTAAACCAATGTCTGCAGTTGTCACTGCAAGAATATCGCCAAATAATAATCCCATGAGATCAAATCGGATGTAAGATAAAAAACCAATCAATACTAAACCGATGGCAAGTGTTGAGTGAGCAAGAAGTCCAAGTAAAGAATCCCCAGCTAGTTTTGTTCTTTTTTGTAAGCTCACAAGAAGTAAAGCAACAACAGCTGATATTACAAACACAGAAAAAGCAATATTTAAACTAAATGAGTATGCTAATGTTACTCCTAAAAGTGCTGAGTGAGATAAGGTGTCACCAAAATATGATAACCTCCTCCAGATAACTAAGCATCCAAGTGGTCCAGCAACAATAGCTATACCAACCCCTGCAACAAGTGCACGAATAAAAAAATCATCAAACATTAATTTTTAACACTCCCATCTGTCTGATGTGAATGATCATGTTCATGTTGATAGAGCGATAGGGTAGCAGCATTATGTTCTCCAAATAATTCTATGTAGGAAGAATTTTTTACTATTGATTTAGGTGATCCAGAACAACAAATGTGACCATTTAAACAAATTACATGATCTGTTGCAGACATAACAAAATGGAGATCATGAGATATAAGAAGGATGCCACAATTTAATTTGGTACAAATTTCTTTTATAAGATTGTATAGAGCTATTTCTCCATTAAAATCTACTCCCTGCACAGGTTCATCTAAAACAAGTAGATCTGGTTTTTTAGCAATTGCTCTTGCGATTAAAACTCTCTGAAATTCTCCACCAGATAAGTTATGAATCTCATTGTATATTAAATGCTGAACCCCTGTTAATTCTAGAGCTTCAATAATTTCATCTTTATTAATATGACTTGTTAGATTCATAAAATCTATAACTCGAAGTGGCATAGTCCAATCGATACTAATTTTTTGCGGAACATATGCCATTTTTGTTGAATAATTTTCAATTGAACCTTCATCTGATTTTAGAATATTAAGTGCCATTTTAGCGGTAGTTGTTTTTCCTGAGCCATTTGGACCAATCAAGGTTACAATTTTGCCTTTATGAATTTCAAGAGAGATACCTTTTACAATCCATTTTGAGGATTTTTGGACACCGCAATCTTTTAATCTTACCAATAAATTATTATTTTCGTTCATTTTTGTATTTACAATCTAAAATGTAATATTATAACATTACGTTTATTAACAGACTTAATTATTAATAGGAACATTTTTTATGAGACAAAACAACATTTTTTTGATGCTTTTGAAAGTATTTTTCTTTTCATCAATTTTAGTTGCAACTTCAGCTGTAAGAGCAGAATTAAAAGTTGTAACTACAATTAAACCACTTCATTCACTAATTGCGAATGTAATGGATGGTGTAGGTGAGCCAGCACTTATAATTGAAGGAAGTACTTCTCCACACAGCTTTACACTAAAACCTTCTCACGCTAAACTTTTAGAAGAAGCAGATATAATATTCTGGGTTGGTGAAAGTATAGAAACGTTCATGGAGAGACCTCTTGAGTCAATTGTCAAAAATGCAGAAGTTGTAGAGTTCATGGAAGTTGAAAGTATCAATAAATTGAAGTTTAGAGAAGAATCGATTTTTGATGACCACGACGATCATGACGATCACGATGATCACGACGACCATGACGACCATGACGACCACGATGATCACGACGACCATGACGACCATGATGATCATGATGACCACGATGATCATGACGACCATGATGATCACAGTGGACACGATCACCACGGTCATGCACATGGTGAATTCGATGCTCACATTTGGCTAGATCCAATGAATGCTAAAGAAATGGTTCATGAAATTGCTCATGAGTTAGGTGATTTAGATCCAGCAAATAAGAATAAATATGAAGCTAATGCACAAGCTACAATCCAAGCGCTAGATCAATTAGTTAACGATATTGAAAAAGGAATAAATAAAGATGCAAAGTTTGTTGTCTTCCATGATGCTTATCAATACTTTGAAGAAAGATTTGGAGTTAGGGCTGCTGGAGCACTTACTTTGAATACAGATGTTTTACCTGGTGCTAAACAGATTGCTGATATTCAAGATGTAATTAAGGACAGAGGAATAAAATGTATTTTTTCTGAACCTCAGTTTAATCCAAAGATAATTACAACAATAGCTGAAGACATGAATATCAAAACAGGAGTTTTTGATCCTCTAGGTGCTAATATTGACTCAAATAAAGATCTTTACTTTACGTTGATTAGTAATCTCGGGGACGAGCTTAAAGGCTGTTAATTTTTAACATTTAAATAAATTCCACCTTGTATTTAGGTGGAATTTATAGAACTAATTATAAGGAAATTGATATGGAAAATACTTCTCAGGTTCCAGTTACGGTTTTAACAGGGTTTCTTGGAGCTGGAAAAACAACACTTTTAAATCGAATTTTAACTGAACAGCATGGACGGAAATACGCTGTCATTGTTAATGAATTTGGTGAGCAAGGTATTGATAACGATCTTGTTGTTGATGCTGATGAAGAAGTATTTGAAATGAACAATGGGTGCATTTGTTGCACTGTTAGAGGTGATTTAATTAGGATTCTTAGTGGTTTAATGAAACGTGCTGACAAACTAGATGCAATTATAGTTGAAACAACTGGTTTAGCTGATCCAGCCCCAGTTGCTCAGACATTTTTTGTTGATCAAGATGTTGCTGATAGAACAAAACTAGATGCAATTGTTACAGTTGCTGATGCTGTTCATCTCAGTTCTCAATTAGTCGATCATCATGAAGCAGAAGAGCAAATTGCTTTTGCTGATGTAATTTTGTTAAATAAAGTTGAGCTTGTTGAAGATAATGACATTGTGAAAGTTAATGATCGTATTAGAAAAATAAATCCTTTTGCAAAGATTATTAAAACAACACGTTGTGATGCACCTCTTGATGAAATCGTAGGCTTAAATGCATTTAGTCTAGATAGAGTATTAGATATTGAACCTGACTTTCTTGAATCAGATCATGATCATGAACATGATGATGATGTTACTAGTCTATCCTTTGTATCTGATACACCATTAGATATGGATAAGTTTCAAGATTGGTTTGGAAATTTACTGAGGACTAAGGGTCAGGATATTCTTCGATCAAAAGGAATTTTGAACTTTAAAGGTGAAGAAGAGCGATATGTATTTCAAGGAGTGCATATGCTTATGGATGCTTCACCAATGGGACCTTGGCCTAAAGGAAAAGATAGAAGTTCTCGAGTAGTATTTATTGGTCGTGATCTTGATAATATGAATCTTAAGGAAGGCTTTGAAAATTGTAAATCAGCATGAACGCTGATTTAGAAAAACTTCAAGAATCAAATAAAACTGAACTTGAAAGAAGAGGTTTGATTTTTAATATTGGAGCCCCAGCTACAGAATCGGTTACAATTCGTGATCAAATAGCGGTAGGATTTGGAGACGGCACTGTAAGATTTTTTCAATCTGGATCTGATCCTAAAACTGTTAAAGCACATAAGGGTGTAGTGTTGAGTATGACAAATTATGAAGATCATGTGTTAACGGGAGGAGACGATGGACGTTTTCTAAAAATATCATCTGATGGAAATATTGAAGAAATTTTTAATTTTGGTTCAAAGTGGGTTGACTGTGTAGCTTCCCACAAAGATACTAAAGTTTGTTCATCAGGAAAGACTGTTTATATTTGGACAAAAAACAAAGATAAACCACAAACTTTAGAGCATCAAAGTACTGTTGCTGGATTAGCATTTGATAATAAAGGTAAGCGTCTTGCGGTTTCAAGATACGGGGGAGTAACAGTGTGGAAACTAAATAATAATAAATGGACAGCATCAAATTTTACCTGGAAAGGATCGCATGGAACTGTAACGTTTAGCCCAGATACAAAATATATTGTAACTGCAATGCAAGAAAATCAAATTCATGGTTGGCGCATAAACGACAAAGCGGACTTAGCAATGAGAGGTTATCCATCAAAAATTAAAAGTTTTACTTGGGTTGGTGATACGCCGTATTTGGTAACATCTGGATCCAGTGATGCAGTTTGCTGGCCATTTGACGGTAAAGAAGGACCAATGGGGAGAAAGCCAATTGTTGTTGCAAACGGTGGTAAAGAACTTGCAACATTTGTTAAAGCACTGGATGGAGAAAAAGCTGTTTTCACCGGTTTTACAGATGGGTCAGTTTTATTAGCAGAAATTGATGAAAGCAAAAAACCAATTATGATCAGAAGTTCAACAGGTTCAGAAGTTTCAACAATAGCTATATCTAGTGATAACTCACAAATATTAATTGGCGATATGAAAGGTTCTATTCTTTTATCATCTTTATGGGCAGACAATTAAAGGAAAAAATATGTTTAATCGCAAAACTCAAAATGTTGAAAAAATAAGAAATCTTAAACATTTAATTTCCGAGAAATATAAATTACCTGAAAATACTATAATAAGTATTGCTGAGCTCAGTTGTCATGAGCCAGATTGCCCACCAATTGAAACTGTAATTACTGCAAGAAATGAAGACGGCTCAATGAATAATTGGCGAGTCGCAAAATCAATAGAAGAAATAGAGGAGTCAGATATTAATAATCTGACAAATCACACTCATTAAATTATTAAATTTAAAATAATTTATTAACAGCAATCTCCACCTTCACAAGTGCAACAACAGCTGCAGCTGCAACCACACTTTGGCGGGTTTGGATTTTGATTTTTCATAATCATACCTATATCTATATCTGAATAATTTTTAAACAAATTTATGAGAAAAATAATAG
>OCVP010000121.1_pt1 | contig 35252 bp, 49 predicted proteins | sample 1539171 | NCBI WGS metagenome assembly OCVP01 (sample SAMEA51879418, study PRJEB22527) | metagenome
CTTCCATCTCTTTCAAAAATTGGATCGTTGTTAACTCTAATGGCAACATAAAGATCTCCAGATTGACCACCCTTCATCCACTCTCCTTCGCCTGAAAGTCTTACTTTATCTCCATTATCAACTCCAGCAGGAATGTTTACAGAAAGAGTTTTGTTATCTTTAGTAGCTCCTGCCCCCCTACACGTTTTACAAAGGTTTTTTATTACTTGTCCATTTCCAGAACAAACTGAACAGGTTTGTTGAACTGAAAAAAACCCTTGTTGCATTCTAATTTGACCAGAACCTCCACAATTTGTGCACGTAATTGGACTAGATCCTTTTTCAGCACCTGAGCCGGAGCAATCTGAACATTGCTTATGTGATGGAATTTTTATTTTCTTTTGTATTCCTAGGACTGCATCTTTGAGATCTAAATCAAGATTGTATTGAAGATCCGAACCTCTTCTTTGTCTTCTAGATTGAGACCTGGTTCCAAATACATCTCCAAAAATGTCACCAAAAATATCATTGATATTTATATCATTAAAGTTTGGTCCTCCACCTCCCATGCCTTCAACACCAGAATGGCCAAATTGATCATACGCAGATTTTTTTTGAGGATCTGAAAGAACATCATAAGCTTCAGCAGCTTCTTTAAATTTTTCTGCTGCTTCTGGATTATCTGGATTTCTATCTGGGTGATATTTCATTGCCTTCTTTTTGAAGGCCTTTTTTAATTCATTTGATGAAGCATCACGAGAGACTTCAAGAGTTTCATAGTAGTCTCTCTTAGACATGATAAATCTTTACTTTTCTTCTTCTTTTACTTCCTCAAATTCAGCATCAACAGTATTTTCAGTAGAACTGTCTTCATCTGTATTAGTATCAGATTGTCCTTCTGCGCTTTCCTGTTTATATAGTTTTTGAGTTAGTGGTGTTAGAACATCATTTAGATTTTTTGTTGCAGACTCAATTGCTTCGATATCTTCAGATGATATTGCTTCCTCTAATCCTTTGAGCGCCTCTTCTACTTGATTCTTTTCTTCGTCTTCAAGTTTATCCTCTGATTCCTCAATAGTTTTTCTTGTGGCATGAACCAACATATCGGCATTATTTTTAGTTTTTACTAGTTCTTCAAATTTCTTATCATCTTCAGCATTCGCCTCTGCATCTTTTACCATCTTTTCTATATCTTCGTCTGATAATCCGCTAGATGCTTTAATAACAATTGATTGTTCTTTACCAGTATTCTTATCTTTTGCTGAAACATTCAAAATTCCATTTGCATCAAGATCAAATGATACTTCAATTTGTGGAACTCCTCTTGCTGCCGCAGGTATGTCAGTTAGATTGAATTGGCCTAAAGATTTATTCTGAGCAGCCTGTGTTCTTTCTCCTTGAATGACATGTACTGTAACAGCGGTTTGATTATCTTCGGCTGTCGAAAATACCTGAGATTTTTGAGTTGGAATAGTAGTATTTTTTTCAATAAGTGGGGTGGCTACTCCGCCTAAGGTTTCAATACCAAGTGTTAATGGAGTAACATCTAAAAGCAATACATCAGTTGTATCTCCAGATAAAACTGAACCTTGAATAGCAGCGCCAACAGCTACTGCTTCATCAGGATTTAAATCTTTTCTAGGATCTTTACCGAAAAAATCTGCAACTTTCTTTTGAACAAGTGGCATCCTTGTTTGTCCACCAACGAGCAAAATCTCATTTATGTCTCCCTTAGATATTTTTGCATCCTTAAGTGCAAGTTTAAGAGGCTCAAGGCTTTTATCAACCAAATCCTCTACAAGAGACTCTAATTTAGCTCTAGTAATCTTGTGAACAAAATGTTTTGGCCCAGAACTATCAGCAGTTATATATGGCAAATTAACTTCTGTTTGCTCAGATGAAGATAGTTCAATTTTCGCCTTTTCAGCAGCTTCTTTTAGTCTTTGTAGCGCAAGAGGATCACTTTTCAAATCAAATCCAGATTCCTCTTTAAATTTATCAACAAAATAATCAATCAATCTTAGATCGAAATCTTCACCGCCTAGGAAAGTGTCTCCATTTGTAGATAAAACTTCAAATTGATGTTCTCCATCAACGTCAGATATTTCAATAATAGATATATCAAAAGTTCCTCCTCCAAGATCGTATACTGCTACCGTTGAGTCTCCCTTTCCTTTATCAAGACCATACGCAAGCGCTGCTGCAGTTGGTTCATTGATAATTCTTTTAACATCTAAGCCTGCAATTTTTCCTGCATCTTTAGTTGCCTGTCTTTGTGAATCGTTAAAATAAGCTGGTACAGTAATTACTGCTTCTTTTACTTCATGTCCAAGATAATCTTCAGCAGTTTTCTTCATCTTTTTAAGAACTTCTGCAGCAACCTGTGGTGGGGCTAATTGTTTTTTTGATGCCTCAACCCAAGCATCACCATTATCTGCTTTAACAATTTTATAGGGAACCATGTCAGCATCTTTACTAACAACTTCATCATCGAATGTTCTACCTATTAATCTTTTGATTGCATACAAGGTGTTTTCAGGATTAGTAACAGCTTGTCTTTTAGCTGGCAGTCCAACAAGAACTTCATCGTTATCTGTGTATGCAATCACAGACGGTGTTGTTCTTGCACCCTCAGCATTTTCAATAACTTTTTGTTGTTGGCCTTCAACAACAGCAACACAGCTGTTAGTTGTTCCTAAATCAATTCCTATAATTTTTGACATACTTTTTCCTCTAATTTTTAATCACAGTCACTCTTGCCGGTCTTAAGACTCTTGAGTGCAGTTCCCAGCCCCTTTGAAAAATATTTCCAACAAAGCCGTCTTTCTTGTTTTTATCTTTCTCCATTGAAACAGCCTCATGTTTTTCTGGATTAAATTCCTCATTATCCGGATAGATAGGTACCATTCCGAATTTATCAAGAGTTGATTCAAAAGATTTTAAAGTTAATTCAATACCTTCTTTGTCCTCTTTTGAGGAATTCTCAGACAAATTATTTAATGCATTCTCCAAGTTATCTATTATGGGCAAAAGCTCCATGAGCAGTCTCTCAGTTCCATATTTATGAGCTTTTTCAACTTCTGTTAATGTTCTTTTTAAAGCATTATCAAGGTCAGCATTAGCACGAAGTAATAATCCTTCGAGCTCCTCTTTTTTATCAACAAGCTCCTCATATGTTGGTGTACCAACATTTTCAGCTTCATCTTGAGAATCATCACTTAAATCAGAATCTTCTCCAGATCCATTTAATGAAAGCTCTTCATCAAGAGAATTTTCTTCAACAGATTTATCTTTTTCACTCATAAAATATCCCTATACCACCATATATTGGGATATTAATTATCAGTTCAAGGGGTTTTAACTAATCTAATTTTTTAACGTGAAGCACGAGATTATGATCAACTAATTGATATCCAGCATCTTTGGCAATAGAGTTTAACCTTTCAATTAATTCATTATCCTGAAACTCTAAAACCTTCCCAGATTCAACATCAACCATATGCTCATGATTTTCTTCTAGTACTTCATAAACAGCATGACTGCCTTCAAAGTGATGTTTTTTAACTATTCCAGCAGTTTCGAACTGAGTAAGTACTCTGTATACAGAAGCAAGACCAATATTTTCATCTCTGTTTAGAAGTTCTTTATATATATCTTCAGCACTAAAATGTGCTTCTTCTTGAATAGCAGTAGATTCTAAGACTTCCATAATTTTTATTCTAGGTAATGTAGCCTTAAGACCTGCTTTTTTCAGTTCTTTTGTTTGGTTCATTTAACTTTAGTATAGTACAGTTTTCAAAATTATATTATGCTCTTGCATTACAAGAGATAATATAAGGGAAGTATAATCAAATTTTGTTATGAAAAGTATATTGATTAAAAATTTTTTAAATAAGTTTTTTGCCTACTTTTTAGTATTAATAATTGCATCTTGTTCATCATTAACGCCTTACAAGGTCCCTATTTTGCAAGGAAATATTTTTGATGAAGATGATATGTCCAAATTGAGTGAAGGTCTAACTAAAGAGCAAGTTCAGTTCATATTTGGAACTGCTTTAATTAAAGATCCTTTTCATTCAAATCGGTGGGATTATTATTACTCGATTCAAGTGGGTGATGAGCTTTTGGATGAAATGAAATTATCTATAAACTTTAACAGTGATGGTCTCGTAGATAATTGGACTATAGAAGATCTATCTGAATAATTAAACCTTTGAAAGCCGATTCAAAAAGGCTTCTAATAAAATTTCACAAAAACTGTCAATTGCCTTCTCAGGCAGCAAATTATTCAACAATATAGGAAGTTCAAATTCTGCACTGAATTCAATCAGAGTTTCATAGTTATCTTTTTTAGAAATATTCCACTCTCCTTTAAAGGAATTAAAAGGACCATCAATTTGTTCAATTTTGATTTTATTTTCTAGCAAAATGTTCTTTGATCTAATTTCATAATCCCTCAGCAAAAAACTAAATTCCAATTTGCCAATCTCAAATTGATCATTTTTTTCTATAAGCTCTGACTTTGAACAGCCGGGTATATATGAAGAATAGTTTTCAAAATTTGCTATTTGATCGTAAACTTTTGAAAAGTCTTCAGTCACTGACTTTAAAAAATGAATCTTACGGGGCACTCTAAAGGATCTGTGAAATAAATATTGAAGCAACACTTATTGGAGCTATGAATTTTATAAAAAATCTCCAAAGCTTATAAATAATTTGATTAACATAACCTACTTCATTAGTAATGAGTTCTTTTTTCATAAACCAACCAACAAATATTGCAATCATCATTCCGCCTAGAGGAAGCAAAATTTGATTAGCAATAAAATCCATTGAATCTAAAAAATTTCTGCCAGGAGTGAGGTTAAATTCAGACAAAACATTAAAACTCAATGCGGTTCCAATGCCTAAACTCCAAGCGAAAAAAGAAATAGCTAAGGCAGAATATTTCCTTGATAAAAAGCCTTCTTCAGATAAGTAAGCCACACCAGGCTCAAGCAATGAAATGGAAGAGCTTAAGGCTGCAATAGACAACAATATGAAGAAAAAAGCACCAATTATTTGACCAAATTGCATTTGGTTAAATGCTGATAACATTGATACAAAAACAAGTCCTGGTCCGCTATTTGGTTCTAAATTGAAAGCAAAAATAATTGGAAATATTGCTAAACCCGCTAACATAGCTACCAAGGTATCTAAAGATGCTACGGTGAAAGAAGTTGGAACTACTTTTTGATCTTTGGGCATGTATGCGCCATAAGCCATAATTGAACCCATTCCCAAGCTCAAGCTAAAAAAAGCTTGGCCCATTGCACTCAAAAATGTCTCAGCCGTCACATTTGAAAAGTCTGGAGCAAATAAAAATTCCAATGTCCTAATAAATGCTCCATTAAACATTGCATATATGACCATAAAGATTAATAAAAATCCTAACATTGGCATTAAAATTTTTACCATTCTTCCAATACCATTTTTTACACCTGCAGAAACAATCAAAAAAGTTAAAAGCATAAAAACTGTATGCCAAAATAAAAGATTATATGGTGACGATATGACGGCACCGAACTGATCTGATGAACTTAAAGCATCGGAGGGTAATGCAGCAATAAAAATATAATTTAAACAAATGCCAGCAATAACGCTGTAAAAAGAAAGTATTAGTACTCCTGCTGTAATTCCACTCCATCCAACAAGTTTCCACAGTGAAGAAGTGTTTGATTGCATTGCAGTTCTTTTCATTGCATTGATTGGACTATTGCCAGCCCTCCTTCCAATAATGATTTCACTAATCATGATTGGGACTCCTATCATGACAATGCATAGTAAGTAGATTAGTACAAAGGCACCACCGCCATTAGTTCCGGCTTTATAAGGAAATCCCCAGATGTTTCCTAAGCCAACAGCAGATCCTGTAGCTGCAAGTATAAATGTCCATTTTCCAATCCAGGCACCATGAGATTTTAGTTTTTTTTCCATAATTATAAATAAGGGTTGCTGTATGGATTAATCCAATAACCAATTGATATTAAAAAAGATATACATACTAGTAAAGTTAAAATTTTTCTGAATTTCTGATAATCAATATCCTTTTTATTGAAATCTTCTGTAGATCTCTCAAATACGAAAAATAAATAAAAGCTAATTATCGACAAAAATAGAGAAAATAAAATTAGCTTTAAATAAGTTAGAAGTAGAATCAAACAACCCAATAAACTAAAACCAATTCCTATAGATAAGTTTAATTTTTGATTTTTTTGATCATCTCTCCATCCCCAAGCAAAGCCGCCTAAAAATGTAATAATTATTGCACCATAGCCTAATTGAAAATATATAAGGGTCTTGCTGATCTCTCCACCAATAATCCACGGTATAAGCGAAAATGAAGCAAATGGAAGAAAGCCAACATAGCCATAGGTAGATTTGATATTAGTTATATTCAATTTATTTCTTTAAAGTTATTGCACTTAGCTCTTTAGAATACATAATAAAGTATGCCTAAAGAAAAACCTTCTTTAATTGTAAAGAATAAAAATGCTTCTAGAAACTATAAATTAGATGAAAGTTTTCAAGCTGGGATTGTCTTAGAAGGTTGGGAAGTAAAATCGCTAAGACAGTCTAAGGTTGATGTAAAAAATTCATATGTAAATATCAAAAAAGGTGAGGCTTGGCTTATTGGAGTAAAAATTGATAGTCCAGCATCTTTAAAACAAGAAGATATAGATTTGACTAAATCAAGAAAACTTTTACTTCATAAAAAAGAAATTGAAAAGATTGAAAGATTGAAGGGTGAGAAAGGACTTACATGTGTTTTAACAAAAATTTACTGGAAAGATAATTTAATTAAATGTGATATTGCCATGGGTAAAGGCAAAAAGCATAGGGATCAAAGAGAGGATATCAAAAAAAGAGATTGGGAAAGAGATCAAGGAAGAATTCTTAAAAATTCAAGAAAATTCTCCTAATCGAATCAAAAAAAATATTCATGTATAATGCCCTTCCTTATGGGGGCGAATAGGGTTCGACGTTTCTACTGGACTCCGAAGCGCATGCCAAGATTGTAGTAATTCTTGTAAAACATACTACAAAAAAAATAGTTGCAAATAACGACAACTACGCTTTAGCAGCTTAATGCTAACCGATGCAAAAATTGACTGTGGTTTGAAGCATCGGCTAAACACACAGTCTAGCCAAGCTATATTGCTTGGATATAGTTTGGTAAAACTTAATCAAGCTAGCTTTTATGCCCTGCTCTTCGGGTGATAAAAGTTAAAAATAATAGAATGAGCTATGCATGTAGAAGTTAGGCTGAAGGATTGACGGACGCGGGTTCAATTCCCGCCGCCTCCACCATTTTCATAATAATTCGTATAAATATAGACATATTGTCTATAGATAATTAAACTACGCATCTAAATTATGGCTAATTCAAAACAAGCAATTAAAAGAGCAAGACAAAACTCTGATAGATATAAGCTCAGACATGCACAACGCTCTGTTGTAAGAACCGCAGTAAAAGCTGTGAGAGCCGATATTGATTCTAAAGATAAGGCAAAAGCTTCAGAGTCCTTCAAAAAGGCACAAAAAGTTATCGATACAGCTGCTTCAAAAAATGTAATACACAGAAATGCAGCAGCTCGAACAAAAAGTAGATTATCAAAAGCTATTAAAGAATTAAGTTAATTCGTTCATAGTATTTACCACTTCAGTTTCTAATGACTTCAATAATTCTTTTGTGCCCTCTCCAGTAGCAGCTGAAATAAAAAATATTTCTTTAGATTTAATTTTTAAATCTTTTTCAATTTGTTCTTTGATTGACCTTAATTGTTCTTTTTGAATCAAATCAATTTTATTACAAATAACCCATGAAACTTTTTGAGTTAGGTCATCCTTAAATGAATCTAACTCATTCTTAAGTAAAGTAATTTGTTGCACAGGTGTGAGACTCTCGGAAGAATTTAAATCAACAAAAATTAGTAAAAGACCAGTTCTTGAAATATGTTTAAGAAATTTAATTCCTAGACCTGCGCCTTCAGAAGCCCCTTCTATTAAGCCAGGAATATCAGCAATAACGTAACTCGATTCATTTCCCTTTATTGTTCCCAGATGAGGCCTTAAAGTTGTGAATGGATAATCACCTATTTTTGGTTTAGCTGATGATACGTTATTTAAAAAAGTTGACTTGCCAGCATTTGGAAAGCCAACTAAACCAACATCGGCCAAAGACTTTAACTCTAATCTAATTGATCTCTTTTCACCCTCAAATCCAGGAGTAAATTTTCTTGGTGCTTGGTTAGTACTAGATTTAAATTTTGCATTACCCAGACCCCCATCACCGCCTTTAGCAATAATATACTCAGCGTTTTTCTTGTTACAGTCAATAAGCTCTTCACCTGTGGAGTTATCGTAAACAACTGTGCCTAGTGGAACCTCAATATAGAGATCATCTCCTGCGGCACCAAACTTATTTTTACCAGCACCCTTTTGACCATTTTTTGCATTAAATATTTTTTTATTTTGAAAATCTACTAGAGTATTAACATTAGTATTTACTTTAAAAAAAATATCTCCACCTTTACCACCATCGCCGCCATCAGGGCCTCCAAATGGAATATATTTTTCTCTTCTAAAGCTTGAAGCTCCAGAACCACCATCTCCTGCCTTAATTTCGAGATAGGCCTCGTCAATAAAATTCATTTTGTTTTGTTATTGAGGAATAACGTTTGCTGTCTTTCTTTTTTTTGGGCCTTTGTAAGTAAATTGAACAATGCCAGCAGATTTAGCGAACAATGTATCATCTTTGCCAATACCAACATTTAGACCCGGATGAGTATTTGTGCCTCTTTGACGAATAAGAATTTCACCAGCTTTGACCAACTGACCACCAAATCTTTTTACACCAAGCCTTTTTGAGTTGGAATCTCTTCCATTCTTACTTGATCCACCTGCTTTCTTATGTGCCATTATTTACTCTCTAATTTAATATTCTTAATTTCAACCTGAGAATGCTTTGCTCGATGCCCTATTTTTCTCATACTGTGCTTTCTTCTTCTGAAGCGCAAAATAGAGATTTTATCAGCTTTCACAGTATCTTTTATTTCAGCAGTTACCTTTACATTATCAAGGTATGGTTGCCCAACCTCAACATTATCACCGTCTACGTACAATAAAACATTATCAAAAGTAATCTTTTTACCAACTTCATCTTTTAAAAGATCAACTGATAAAATCATACCCTTTTCAACTTTATGCTGTTTACCGCCTGTTTCTATAACTGCATACATAATATAATCCTAAAAAGCTCGCAAAATATACGCTTTAATGAAGAAATTATCAATACTTAAACAGAATTTTGCATGATAAATAAGGCAATATGAAGAAAAATATCAATATTACAGAGGAATTAAAGGTTGTTGAAAAATATATAAAAAAAGACCTAAGCAAGGAAAAAACTATTTCAGGTTTATACAAATATATTTTTAGATCAAGTGGTAAAAAAATGCGAGCAAGATTAAGTCTTATTGCTTCATCTGTTAAAAATCACAAAGACAGATTTAAACTTGCATCTGTAATAGAGCTTCTTCATACAGCAACACTCGTTCATGATGATGTCGTTGATAATTCTTCAGTCAGACGAGGAGTCAAATCTGTAAATAATGTTTGGACGAATTCGCATGGAGTTTTGATTGGGGACTATATTTACTCAAAAGCATTTATTCTTATGGTTGAAATCGGAAATAAGAATATTCTTGAAGAGCTTGCCAATGCAACAAATGACATTTCTCAAGGAGAATTAATTCAACTAGATGCAATTAGGAACATCAAAATATCTCTAAATAAGCTTAAAAAAATTAGCTACTTCAAAACAGGCAGGCTTTTTGAAGCTGCAGCTAGGACAGGAGCAATTCTTTCTTCTTCAAATAGGAATTATATAAACAACGTAAGTGAGTGTGCTAAGAATCTAGGAATATTATTTCAAATCCGTGATGATATGCTTGATTATTCTTCAGGTCTAAAAATTGGAAAACCATCATATCAAGATCTTAGGGAAGGCAAAGTCACTTATCCGTTTTTTTATGCATACAAAAATGGTAACACTCGAAATAAAAAGAATTTATTTGAGCTTCTTGGAAAAAATAACTTAAATCAATCAAAGGCAAAAACTCTTATTCAAAATTTGAATGGAATTCAAAAAACCCAGCAACTTGCTGAAAAATATCATGTCAAAACAGTCGACTGTGCTAATAAAATAAATGACCTATTTGTTAGAAAAGAAATGATAGAATTAGCCGATATAGCACTTAAAAGAGATAAATAATGTTTAATCCTAAAAGCTCCTATAACAAAGAAGAACTAATTGCATGTTCAAATGGAGAATTATTTACAAAAGAAGGTGATGGTCGATTACCCTCAGACCTAATGTTAATGTTCGATGAAATAGTTAATATTGATGATTTTTCAGGAAATTATAACAAAGGTTCAATTGAAGCTATGCTAAACGTAAACCCTGATTTGTGGTTTTTTAAGTATCATTTTAAGGAAGATCCTGTCATGCCAGGATGTCTAGGTCTTGACGCTATGTGGCAACTTCTAGGATTTTACTTGTTGTGGACTGGCTTACCAGGAATTGGAAGAGCTCTTGGAGCTGAAAATGTAAAGTTCTTTGGACAAGTTCTTCCAAAAGCAAAAAAAGTTGTATATAAACTAGATATTAAAAGGGTTATCAATAGAGGTGCAATAGTTGGTTTAGCAGATGGTGAAATGTTTGTTGATAATAAAAAAATCTATAGCGCTGAAAAGTTAAAAGTTGGTTTATTTAAGGATCCAAGTAATTTCTGATGAGAAACGTAGTCATAACAGGAGTAGGTATTAAATCTTGTATAGGTAATGACTATGCAGAAGTACTTGCTAATCTTCAGAATGCTAAATCAGGAATTGTATTTAATGAGAAATATTCAGAGATGGGATTTAGAAGTTGTGTCTCTGGATCTGTCAATATTGATCTTTCAGAACATATTGATAGGAAATTATTAAGATTCATGGGTGAATCTGCCGGATATGCTTACTTGGCAACTAAGGATGCCCTTAAAATGGCTGGAATTGATGAAAGTCATCTAGACTCGCCAAAAATTGGTATTGTTGCAGGATCTGGAGGTGCTTCTACGAGAGTGATGTTAGAGAGTGGTGATATTGCAAGAGAGAAAGGCCCTAAAAGAATTGGACCTTATGGTGTTACAAAAAGCATGTCTAGTTCTATATCTGCAATCATAGCAACAGCACTCAAATTAAAGGGAATAAATTATTCAATTTCTTCAGCATGTGCAACCAGTGCTCATTGCATTGGTCATGCTGCAGATTTAATTAAAAGCGGTCAACAAGATGTCGTCATAGCTGGTGGAAGTGATGACGAGCATTGGAGCTCATCTTGCTTATTTGATGCCATGGGAGCACTTTCATCTAACTTCAATTCAACTCCAACGATTGCATCAAGACCATACGATTCAAATAGAGATGGATTTGTTATTTCAGGTGGAGCTGGAATGATAATTTTAGAAGATGAAGAGCATGCAAAGAAAAGAGGCGCAAATATTCTAGCTAAGCTTTCTGGATATTTTGCAAATTCTGATGGATATGACATGGTAGCTCCTTCTGGTGAAGGTGCATCTCGATGTATGCAAGGAGCAATTGATAATTCAAAAATAAAAATCGATTACATTAATACTCACGGTACAAGTACTCCCGTTGGAGATGTAGCAGAAATAAATGCAATCAAGACTCTTTTCACCTCTGAGCAACCAATGATAAGTTCAACTAAATCAATGACAGGACACTCACTTGGAGCTACAGGTGCTCATGAGGCAATATATTCAATTATGATGATTAACGAAAACTTTATTGCGCCATCTATAAACATTGAGTCATTATGTGATGATGCTGAAGGCCTTGATATTGTTACCGAAACAAGGAATGCATCAATCAATAATGTTCTTAGTAATTCGTTTGGTTTTGGTGGAACCAATGCAAGTCTAGTAATCAGTAGGTATCAATAAAGATTTAGCAATGCGTCTTTTGTATACGGAATAACATCATTAACTCTACCTTCCTTCATCTTTAAAACCCATTCATGATCAGATAACAATGCTCTGCCAACTGCTATAAGATCATATTTGTCATTCGTAATATCATCTATTGCTTTGTCAATACTTGTTGGTGTTGCTGGTGCAGTCATATCAATAAAATCTGAATCCAGTCCTACGCTGCCAACACCAATCGTTGGGATCTTTGTTATTTTCTTAGTCCAATAGGCTAGGTTTTCCTTTGAGCCTGTAAATTCGCTTTCCCAGAACCTTCTCATGCTTGAATGTAAATAATCCAAGCCAGATTCTACAGGTGAAGTAAGAATTGTTTTAAGTTCTTCAGGATTAGATGCAAGTTTAGCTTCAAAGTCATGTTGCTTCCATTGAGAAAATCTTAAGCCAACAATAAAATTTTCACTGACATTCTCTCTAATAGATTTAATAATATCTGAAACAAATTGTGAGCGATTTTCTATTGAGCCTCCATATTCATCTTCACGAATATTTGTACCGCTCCAAAAAAAATTATCTATCAAGTAACCATGAGCTCCATGTATCTCAACTCCATCAAATCCAATCTCTTCACATATCTTTGCATCTGATGCGTAAGCATCAATTGTTTCTTTGATATCATTTAAAGTCATCTCATGAGCTACTTTTTTACCAGGTTTTACAAGTCCAGAGGCTGTATGACCAGGTACTTCAGGATTTGGTTGCATGCCTAGTTTTCTAAAACCACCACAATGCCATAATTGTGCAATAACTGCTCCATTGTTATTTTTAATTCCCTCTACGACCACTTTCCACGCTTCTTTAGCCTCATTACTATCTAATCTAGGAACATTTGGATATGCACTTGAAGCCTTATGACTTACTTCAATTCCCTCTGTAATAATCAACCCAACTTCTGCTTTTGCTCGCCTAGAATAATATGCAACCACCTCCTGCGTGGGAATCCCTCCAGGAGACTGATTTCTTGTCATAGGCGCCATTACAATTCTATTTCTAAGAGTAATATTTTTAAGTTTGTAATTTTCAAAGATCATATTTATTTTTTATCAAACTTTGATTTTCTCCATGGGAAGTCTTTTGGTAAATCAGAAGAAATCTTATTCTTAAAGTCTGGTTGTCTTTTCTCTAAAAATGACATTACTCCCTCTTTTGCATCATCCGAAGCTCCTCTTGAATCAATTAACTTGCTTTCAATAATATGTGCATTTTCAGGACTATCATCTGCCGATAATGACCAAAGCATGTGTCGCGTCATTGCAACTGACACAGGGGCACTTGAATCAAAGAATAAATTAGATATTTCAATAGCTTTATTCAGTAATTTATCTTCGTCAACTAAATAATTTACTAATCCAATTTTTGAAGCTTTTTGAGCATCTATAATCTCGCCCGAATAACAAAGTTCAAGCGCATTTTGAATTCCCACAATTTTAGGCAAAAACCAGCTAGCACAACCATCAGGAACAATACCTCTCTTAGCAAAAACAAAACCAAATCTTGAATTAGTTGTAGCAATTCTTACATCTGCTGGCAATTGCATTGTTGCCCCAACACCCACAGCGTCCCCGTTACATGCTGCAATCACAGGCTTTAAAGAATTATAGATTTTTAGATTTAATATACCTCCAGCATCTCTCCTATAATCTGATTCAAATTGTCCTTTAGTATCAAATTCTTTATCAAAAGTTTTCTCTCCAAAGGATAAGTCTGCTCCTGCACAAAAAGCTCTGCCAGAACCAGTGATTACAAGCGATTTGATATTGTCATTATTATTAACAAGATCGATTGCATCGAGCATGTCATCAAACATCTGCATATTAAAAGCATTTAACTTTTCTGGTCTATTAAGTTTTAATATTGCAACTGAATCAACTTCGTCAAGAAGGATGGTTTTATATTCTTTCAACAAAATTTAATACTAGAATGGAATATCGTCATCTGTAAGGCCTTCTCCACTATCATCCTCGGGGAAAGGTGTGTCAGAAGAGCTTTCCATTTGATTTGAGTTATCAGATGAGCCTCTTGAGCCAAGCATTGTAAGTTGATTGCCTAAAACTTCAGTTGTGTATCTATCATTACCATCTTTATCTTGCCATTTTCTTGTTTGAATTTTTCCTTCAACATAGACACTCGAACCTTTGTCTAAATACTTCTCAGCGATCTCAGCCAAATTACCAAAAAATACAACTCTATGCCATTCAGTCTTATCCCTATTTTCACCACTTTCTTTATCCTTCCATGATTCAGTGGTTGCTATAGAAAGATTTGCTACAGCTGTTTGTGTAGCTGTATATCTCATTTCAGGCTTTTGTCCTAAATTACCAACTAAAATTACTTTATTTACTCCTCTGCTCATAATTACCTCTTATAATATGTAAAAGTTTAACCTAATTTAATTTTTTCATCACGGAATTTTTAATTCAATGGATAGTATTTTTATAAAAGGTGCGAGAACACATAATCTAAAGAATATTAATCTCGAAATACCTAGAAATAAAATCATAGTTATAACAGGACTTTCTGGTTCAGGTAAGTCTTCTCTTGCTTTTGATACCTTATACGCCGAAGGTCAAAGACGTTATGTAGAATCATTATCAACCTATGCAAGAAGATTTTTATCTATGATGGAAAAGCCTGATGTTGATCAGATTGAAGGCCTCTCACCAGCTATATCAATAGAACAAAAGGCCACATCTCATAATCCAAGATCAACAGTCGGTACGGTTACAGAAATATATGATTACCTTAGACTTTTGTACTCAAGAATTGGCACCCCAAAATGTCCAGATCATGATGAGGAACTAAGTGCAAAAACTGTATCAGAAATCTGTGATGAGATTCTTAAGCTAAAAGAAGGCACAAAAATAATGATAATGTCGCCTATCATTAGAGATAAAAAAGGTGAACATTTAGCAATATATGAGGATCTTCGTAAAAGCGGCTACGTCAGAGTTAAGGTCAATGATGTAGTATATCCTATCGAAGAGTTTCCCAGCCTAGAAAAAAATAAAAAGCATAATATCTCCGCTGTTATAGATAGATTAGTGATTAAGCCTGGAAATGACATTAGATCACGCATATCTGAATCTATAGAAACATCTTTGCTATTATCTGAAGGATTGATTGAGGTCGAAGAAATCGATTCAAATTATGTTCATTTATATTCATCTAATTTTTCTTGTTCACAATGTGGATACTCAATTCCTGAGCTTGAGCCAAGAATATTTTCTTTTAATAATCCTCATGGAGCATGTCCCCGATGTGATGGCCTGGGTGTGATTCAATTTTTTAGTGAGAAGAAGTTAATTCAAGATGATGAAGTCTCGATTGCAAACGGTGCTATTAAAGGCTGGACAAGGAGGAATAGATTTTATTATTACCAGCTTAGATGTTTGAGCAATCATTTTGATTTTTCACTAACTACCAAATGGAAAGATTATCCACAAAAAATTAAAGATATTATTTTATGGGGTACTAAAGAAAAAATTGATTTCTCTCATAGGTTTAGAAGTGGGAGCAGAATTATAAGAAAGCATAGGTTTGAAGGCATTTTACCCTCTACAGAACGAAGATTTAAAGAAACAGATTCTGAGTACATACGAGAGGAGCTCTCAAAGTTAACCTCAGAGAGCATTTGTGATGAATGCGATGGATCTAGATTGAATACATACGCCCGTAATGTTTTTATAAATAATACTCAAATTCACAATATTACTTCGATGAAAATTAGTGATTGTTTAGACTTCATCAAAAATATGAAGTTAGAGGGTTCAAAAGAAAAAATTGCAGAAAAGATAGTGAAAGAAATCACAGATAGATTAACTTTTCTAAAAGATGTTGGACTTAGCTATCTTACACTTGATAGAAGTGCTGAAACATTATCAGGCGGTGAAGCTCAACGAATTAGATTAGCAAGTCAAATTGGTTCTGGTCTTGTGGGAGTAACATATGTCCTAGATGAACCATCAATAGGTCTTCATCAAAGAGATAACACAAAACTAATTAGAACATTAAATAATCTTAAAGAACTTGGAAATACTGTGATTGTTGTTGAGCATGATGAGGAGGCAATCAGATCTGCTGATCATATAATTGATATTGGTCCTGGAGCTGGTAAGCATGGTGGTGAAATATGTGCCCAAGGAAATATCGATGCTATTTTAAAGAATAAAAATTCTATAACTGCAAAATATTTATCAGGTAAAAGGAAAATCAAAGTACCTAAAAAAAGATTAAAAATAAAAAACGAAAAAATAAAAATAATTGAGGCTTTCGAGAATAATTTAAAAAAGGTTTCTGTCGATATTCCAGTAGGCCTATTTACGTGTATTACAGGAGTATCAGGATCTGGAAAATCTTCACTTATAAACCAGACTCTTCTGCCAATAAGTTCATTTATTCTTAATAAATCAAAGCTTTCAAAAGAAATAAAGTGTGAAAAAATTGAGGGGCTAGAATATCTTGATAAGGTAATAAATATTGACCAATCTCCTATTGGAAGAACGCCAAGATCTAATCCTGCAACTTATACAGGGCTTTTTTCGCACATCAGAGATCTTTTATCACAAACAGTAGAAGCTCGTTCAAGAGGATATAAGCCTGGTAGGTTTAGTTTTAATGTTAAAGGAGGAAGGTGTGAGGCATGTCAAGGCGATGGCATGATTAAGGTTGAAATGCATTTCCTTGCTGATGTTTATGTTAAATGTGATGTTTGTGATGGAAAGAGATATAACGAACAAACACTAGAAATAAAATATAAAGATAAAAATATTAGTGATATTTTAGATATGACAGTTGAAGATGCTTTGAATTTTTTTGATGCGCATCCAGCAATAAAGAAAAAGTTACTGACGCTCAATGACGTTGGTCTTGGATACATTACACTTGGTCAATCTGCTTTGACACTATCAGGAGGTGAGGCTCAAAGAATTAAACTTGCAAAAGAATTGTCAAAAAGAAGCACTGGTAAAACACTTTTCGTGTTGGATGAACCTACAACTGGATTACATTTTGCAGACATAGAACTTCTATTAGAGGTTCTTGGTCGATTAAAAGAACAAGGTAATACTGTAGTTGTGATTGAGCATAATCTTGATGTTGTTAAAACAGCAGACTGGATTATTGATCTTGGTCCAGAAGGGGGTTCTGATGGAGGTGAAATTGTTGCAGAAGGAACACCTGAGGATGTTGCTAAAGTCAAAAAATCTTTTACTGGTAAGTTTTTAAAAGATGTTTTGAGTTAAGCAGCTGTTTCCTCTTCCTTCAACTCTGGCTCAGTGGACTCTAGTTCATCTTCAAGTTTTCTGTCCACAAGTTCGATATATGCCATATCAGCTTTATCTCCTGGCCTGAATCCAGCTTTTATTATGCGAGTATAACCACCTTTACGATCTTTTGAGTTTACTGAAACTTCAGTAAAAAGCTTTGCAACAGCAGAATCAGATCTAAGTTTATTAAATACATGTCTTCTATTTGCAACTGTATCATTTTTCCCAATGGTTATTAGTGGCTCTATAAATCTTCTAAGCTCTTTTGCTTTTGGAAGAGTCGTCTTAATGATATCCCTCTCAATCAAAGCAATAGCAAGATTCTTGAATAAGGCTTTTCTGTGAGCTGAGTTTCTATTTAATTTTCTTCCAGATTTTTTATGTCTCATTTTTTTATCCTACTGGAGGCCAGTTTTCAACATTCATACCAAGCGATAAATCTTTAGAAGCTAAAACATCTTTAATTTCATTTAAAGATTTCTTACCTAGATTTGGAGTTTTTAATAAATCAAACTCAGATCTATGAATTAGGTCGCCTATAAGAAAAATACTCTCTGCTTTGAGACAATTAGTAGATCTTACTGTTAGCTCAAGCTCTTCAATCGATCTTAATAAGATTGGATCAAAGTCATTTTGATCTTTTTTAGCCTCTTGTTCAGCTATCGCATCCAGATCAACAAACGCACCAAGCTGCTGTTGCAGAATTGTTGCAGAGTGTTCTATTGCCATCTTTGGATCTAATGTGCCGTCAGTTTCAAGCTCTAAAACTAATTTATCTAAGTCAGTTCTTTTTCCAGATCTTGCGTTATCAACTGTGTAAGAAACTCTTCTAACAGGACTATATGATGCGTCTACTTTAAGAGCTCCAACTACCCTATCTTCGTCTTCTCTCAAGTCAGCTGGCTCATAACCTCTTCCATTTCTAACAGTTAAAGTCATTTTGAGATTAACCTTATCAACAATAGTTGCGATATGAAAATCTTGATTAACAAGCTCTACATTTCCAGGAACATCAAAGGATGAAGCTAATACATCACAAGGACCTTTTACATCCAATGTTACTTCAGCCGAGTCTCCTTCAATTAGGTTTATTGGCATGTCTTTAATATTTAATAGAATATCTATTACATCCTCTCTTACTCCTTCAATGGTGCTATATTCATGAGATATTCCATCGATTGCGACATCTGTCACAGCAGCACCAGGCATTGAGGAAAGTAATATTCTTCTTAGAGCATTTCCAAGTGTATGTCCAAAACCTCTTTCCAATGGCTCAAGTGTTACCTTTGATAATGTTGGTGAGACATCATCAACCTGAATTTCGGTTGGTACTAATAGATCTATTACTGATGTTTGCATAATTTTCTCCGCCTTTATACTTTTATTTTGAGTAAAGCTCAACAATAAGATTTTCGTTAATTTCTGTACTTAGGTCAGTCCTATCAGGAACTGATTTAAATACCCCTTTAAAATTTTTTTCATCTACCTCTAACCAGTCACATTCTTCCCTTGTAGCAGCAATCTTCAGAGCTGCTGCAATTCTTAAGTGACCTCTTTTTGATTCTCTAACTTCAATTTCATATCCAGGTTGAACCTGATATGAAGGTATGTTCACAACCTTTCCATTAACCATAAATGCTTTGTGAGATACCATTTGACGAGCTTCAGCTCTTGTTGAACCAAAACCCATTCTATAAACAACATTGTCTAATCTTTTTTCTAAAAGAGATAAAAGATTTTCCCCAGTATTTCCTTTTGAGGAAGCAGCCTTTTTATAATAATTTCTGAATTGTTTTTCTAAAATTCCATACATTCTTCTAACTTTCTGCTTTTCTCTTAATTGGAGTCCATAATCTGACAACCTTCCCCTTCTAGCTCCATGAACGCCAGGAAGTGTATCCATGTTGCACTTAGATTCAATTGCTCTAACTCCACTTTTTAGTAACAGGTCTGTACCCTCTCTTCGCGAAAGTCTTAGTGATGGTCCTCTATATCTAGCCATTTATTTCTCCGTTATACTCTTCTTTTTTTAGATGGTCTGCATCCATTATGAGGAAGTGGTGTTACATCAGTTATGCTTTTTATTTTTAAACCACATGCATTAAGTGATCTAATAGCAGACTCCCTTCCACCACCTGGTCCTTTTACTTTTACATCAAGATTTATCATTCCAAACTCTTTAGCCGCATTGCCAGCTTTATCAGCAGCAATCTGAGCCGCAAATGGAGTACTCTTTCTTGAACCCTTAAAACCTGATCCTCCCGAAGTTGCCCAACAAATTGTGTTACCTTGTTTATCAGTAATAGTAACAATAGTATTGTTAAAGGAGGAATGAATGTGAGCCACTCCGTCAGTCACAACCTTTTTATTCTTCTTTCCTTTTGCTGCCATAATTATCCTCTCATTGGTTTTTTAGGACCTTTTCTAGTTCTTGCATTATTTTTTGTATTCTGTCCTCTAGTAGGAAGCTTTCTTCTATGTCTAATACCTCTGTAACTTGCTAAATCTTGTAATCTCTTAATATTAGTACTTATATTTCTTCTAAGATCTCCCTCAACAACATAATTACCAATTGCATTTCTTATGTTTTCAATTTCTTCTTCACTTAGGTCTGAAATTTTTCTTGTGTAATCTATCTTAAGATCAACACAGATGTTTTGAGCTGTTTTTCTGCCTATTCCAAAGATATGAGTAAGAGAAATTTCAATATGTTTATTCTCTGGTACATTAACTCCTGCGATCCTAGCCATAATTATCCTTGCCTCTGTTTATGTTTTTGATCTGTCTTGCAAATTACATATAGAACACCATTTCTCCTTACAATTTTGCAATTTCGACAAATTTTCTTTACTGATGCTTTTACTTTCATATTACCTTCTATAATTTTTTAAATTTGCTTTTTTCATTAACGAAGCATACTGGGAGGACATCATGTGAGACTGAACTTGTGACATGAAATCCATAAGCACTACAACAATAATCAACACCGAAGTGCCCCCAATAGAAATTGTTGGTGATATTCCAGCAAAATTAATTAGAGCAAGCGGAAGTAAGCAAATTAATGTTAAATAGATAGCTCCAAAAACAGTCAACCTTGCTAAAACTGAATCAATGTAGCTTGCTGTTTGTTCACCTGGCCTAATCCCAGCTATGTAAGCACCTGAACGCTTTAAGTTATCTGACACGTCTTTAGTATTAAACGTAAGAGCTAACCAAATGAAACAAAAGCTAATTATTAAGCCTGCGAACACTAATATATAAAGTGGTTGACCTGGATTAAGAGCTAATGAAAAACTTTGCAAAAAACTTAAGGATTCGTATTCTCCAAACCATGTAGATAAAGACGCAGGGAAAAGTAAAAAAGTACTTGCAAAAATTGCAGGTATAACACCAGCCATGTTGACTTTAAATGGTAAATGACTTGCCTGAGCTTGCATCAGTCTTCTTCCTTGTTGTCTTTGTGCATAGTTAACAGTTATTCTTCTTTGACCCCTCTCAATAAATACAACTACTGCAATAACTGCCATTGACAACAAGCCTATGCCAATTAAAAGAAGTATGCTCAAGTCACCTTGTCTTGATTGTTCTAGAGCTTGTCCAATAGCCCCAGGTATTCCAGTTAAAATGCTAGTAGCAATAATTATAGAAATTCCATTTCCTATACCTCTCTCAGAGACTTGCTCACCTAACCACATTAAAAACATAGTTCCTGCAACAACTGAGAAAACTGCAGAAACAAAAAATGCTGTTCCTGGAACATATGCAAGACCACTTGCTGAAAGAGTGACTGCTAGTGCAGATGCCTGAATTAAAGCTAAGACGGCTGTACCATACCTTGTATATTGGGTAATTTTATTTCTACCGGCCTGTCCATCTTTTTTAAGCTCAATCAAATATGGAATTGAATTTGAAAAAAGTTGCATAATAATTGCAGAAGAAATGTAGGGGACTACGTTTAGTGCAAATATACTCATTCTCTCTAAGGCACCACCTGAAAACAAATTAAACATTTCAATTATTGTTCCTTGATTTTGCTGAAAAAGTGAAGCCAATCTGTCTGGATCAATTCCTGGTATAGGTATATGCGATCCAATTCTATATACAAGAATAGCAAAGAAAACAAATCGTAATCTTTTCCAAAGATCGCTCATGTTACCTTGATCAGCCATTTTTAATCATTATCCTCACTATTTGATTTATCTTTTGTGTCTTTATTATTTTTCTTTTCCAAATCAACTACTTTTCCACCTGCATTTTCAATAGCTTGTTTAGCCCCCTTAGTAAGAGAAATTCCTTCAACAATAATTTTCGAATCAACTTCTGTGTTACCAAATATTTTTACTTTTTTAACAGATTTAGTTATTAATTTTTTTTCCTTTAGAGTCTCTAGGTTCACAACTTTCATTCCGTTTATATTTTTAATATTAACTTCTTTGAAATTGTTATTAACTCTAGAAGAGAATCCAAACTTTGGGAGTCTCATCTGAAGTGGCATTTGTCCACCCTCAAACCCTTGTCTAATATTGCCGCCTGATCTTGATTTTTGACCTTTATGACCTCTTCCGGCAGTTTTTCCAGTGCCAGAACCAATCCCTCTTCCAACTCTTTTTCTATTTTTAGAAGTACCAATGCTTGAAAGCGAATTCAAGGTCATTGTAGTTTTTGTTTCTTTAGTCATTTTAATCTTCCGTTATTTCTAGCATATCTGAAATTTTATTAATCATCCCTCTATTACTTGGGGTATCTAAAACTGTTACAGTTTGATTAAGTTTTTTAAATCCTAAACCTTTGATGCAAAGTTTATGGTTCTCCATTCTTCCAATACCACTTTTAACTAATTTAATGCTGATTGTCTTATCTTTACTCATGATATTTCTTCAACTTTTTTACCCCTTCGAGCTGCTACAGTCTCGGGGGATTCCATTGCACTTAAAGCATTAATAGTCGCTCTGACAACATTCACAGGATTTGTAGATCCGTAACATTTAGCCAAAACATTTTGAACGCCTGCTAATTCAAGAACAGCTCTCATAGCTCCTCCAGCAATAATTCCAGTACCTTCAGAAGCAGGTTGCATGTATACGTTAGCTGATCCATGTTTTGCTTTTATTGGATACCATAATGTTGTGTTATTTAATTCAACCTCAACCATGCTTCTTCTGGCATTTTCCATTGCTTTTTGAATTGCAATTGGAACTTCTTTAGCTTTGCCTCTTCCAAAACCAACTCTTCCGTTACCATCTCCAACTACGGTTAGCGCTGTAAATCCAAAAATTCTTCCACCTTTAACAACTTTAGCAACTCTATTAACTTGAACTAACTTTTCTTCAAGAGCGTCCACTTGCTGAGTGTTCATTGCATTTTCTTGATTCATATATTAAAACTCCAATCCTGCTTCTCTTGCAGAGTCCGCTAATGCTTTGATGCGACCATGATATTTATAACCTGATCTATCAAAAACAACTTTTTTAATTCCACTTTCTAGCGCTCTTTCAGCTACTTTTTTACCAACTTCAACTGCTGCATCAAGATTATTAGATTTAGCATCTATATCTTTCTCCGCAGTGGAAGCTGAAACAATTACTTTAGATCCAAGATTATCAAACACTTGTGCATAAAAATGTCTTGAAGACCTGAACACAGTTAATCTAGGAGACTCTTGAACTTTTATGTTAGCTCTAGTTTTCTTTGCTCTTCTCAATCTTGATGTATTTTTAATATTCATTACGCAGCTCCTGCACCAGCAGCTTTCTTAGCTTCTTTTCTCTTAACCTGTTCATCAGCATATCTAACGCCCTTGCCCTTATATGGCTCTGGGGGTCTAAATGCTCTTATTTCTGCGGCAGCTTGGCCCAAAATTTGTTTATTGTGGCTTTTTAATACAACCTCTGTTTGAGACGGAGTCTCAACATCTACTTCTTCTGGCAGTTGATATTTTATAGGATGAGAAAAACCTAGAGTTAATTCTAATAATTTACCTGAGGCTTTTGCTCTGTAACCAACACCTTTAAGTTCTAACTTCTTTTCAAATCCTTCTGAGACACCAATAATCATATTATTTACAAGGGATCTAGTTGTTCCGGCTAAAGCTACAGATTGTTGATTAGCTTCATCATATTTAACATTGATAACATTTTCCTGCACCTCAATAGATACGGATTCAGGTAAAGAAAATTCAAGTTCTCCTTTGCTTCCTTTGACCTTAACAATATTCTCATTCATGCTAAATTCAACATTATCAGGAATATTAATTGGACTTTTTGCTACTCTTGACATTAAAAAACCTCACACAAAATTTCACCACCAACATTTTTAGCCTTGGCATCTCTGTCAGTCATTAAGCCTTGATTTGTTGATACTATAAATGAACCTAATCCACCTTTGACCGAATCTAAGTCTGAAGCACTAGAATATTTTCTTAAACTTGGCTTACTCACCCTTTTGAGTTCTTTGATAACTGGCGATTCATTGAAGTATTTAAGTCCAACCTCTATTATTGGTTTGTTATTTTCTTCAGACTTATCACAAGATTTTAGGTAGCCCTCATCAACCAAAACATTTACTAATTCAAATTTTAGTTTTGAGTATGGAATATTCACCTGATCTTTGCCTCGCATAAGACCATTTCTAATCCTTGTTAAACAATCTGATATTGGATCTTGAAAACTCATAATATTACCAACTTGATTTTACTAATCCAGGTATGTCACCTCTCATAGCAGCTTCTCTTAATTTAATTCGACTTAGGCCAAACTTTCTGTAAACAGCATGTGGCCTCCCTGTAACTTGACATCTTCTTACAACTCTTGACGGGCTAGCATTCCTTGGAAGCTTCTGAAATTTAATCCTAGCTTCATACCTTTCCTCACTAGTTAAAGATTGATCATTCATCATTTTCTTTAGTGCAGCTCTCTTTTCAGCAAATCTTTCAACTGTTTTAATTCTTTTGACTTCTCTTGCTATCATTGATTTTTTTGCCATATTTTGTACCTATTGTTTAAAAGGAAAATCAAGAGCTTTAAGTAATGCCTTAGCATGCTCAGTTGATTTAGCCGAAGTATTTATACAAACATCCATACCTCTAATGTTGTCTATATTGTCATAATTTATTTCAGGAAAAATAATCTGCTCTTTTATGCCAAAACTATAATTCCCTTGTTGATCAAAGGACTTTGGATTGAGTCCTCTAAAGTCTCTTTCCCTTGGAATCGCAATATTGATAAGCCTTTCAATGAAGTCATACATTTTATTGCCTCTTAATGTAACCTTGCATCCAAGTGGCCAGCCTTCTCTAATCTTAAAACTTGCAACAGACTGTCTAGCTTTGGTTACAACCGGTTTTTGTCCAGCAATAACAGTGAGGTTTTCTAAAGCAGATTCAAGATGTTTTTTATCATTTGCAGCTTCTCCAACTCCCATATTGATAACAACTTTTGTGAGTTTAGGAACTGCCATAATATTATCTATTCCAAGCTCTTCTTTTAAAGCTGGTCTTAGCTCATTGTTATATTTTTCTTTTAAATTAGCCATTATTTGATTTCAACTCCATCTGACTTATAAAGTCTTATTTTTTTGCCATCTTTATTAGTAGAGTAAGAAATTTTATCTTTTGATTTACTCTTTGGATTCCATATTGCTAAATTTGATAAAGATATTGCAGCCTCTTGTTCAACTACACCACCAGTGACGCCCATTTCTGGATTTGGTTTAGTATGTTTCTTAACCATATTGATACCAGTTACTATTGCTTTATTCTTGTTTCTAACAATTTCTCTAAGAGTTCCTTTCTTACCAATATCTTTACCAGCAATTACAATTACTTCATCTCCAGATCTTAATTTTGTTGGTATTAAATTCTTGCTCATCTTACAAAACCTCAGGTGCAAGCGATAATATTTTCATATGCTTACCATCTCTTAATTCTCTTGTTACAGGTCCAAATACTCTTGTCCCAATTGGGGCTTTCTGAGCATTAATAAGAACTGCTGCATTTTCATCAAACTTTATAAGAGAGCCATCACGCCTTCTCACACCCTTTTTTGATCTAACAATAAGTGCATCAACAACTTGCCCCTTCTTAACCTTTCCAGTAGGGATTGCCTCACGAACTGCAACTTTTATAACATCGCCAATATTTGCGTATCTTCTTTTTGATCCGCCTAATACCTTTATACACATAACACTTCGTGCACCGCTATTATCCGCGATTTTTAATAGTGATTGCATTTGAATCATTATTTATCCTCCACGGTTTGGGGCATTTCATCAGATACTAATACCCAAGTTTTTGTTTTTGAAATAGGTCTGCATTCTTTTACTGAGACAATGTCTCCTATTGAAGCTGAATTGTTTTCATCATGAGCATGAACCTTGCTAGCTCTCTTAACGACTTTTCCATATAAAGGATGTTTTACTTTTCTTTCAATTTTGACTGTAATAGTCTTATCAGCTTTATTGCTGGTAACTACTCCAGTTAAAATTCTTGGATTAGTTGATTTCATTATTTTTCATCCTTCAATTTCATTTCATTAATAAGTGTCTTAATAACAGCAATTTTTTTTCTTACTTTTACTAAATCACTGACTTCATTAAGTTGGCCCGTTTTATGTTTTATCCTTAAACCAAATTGTGTTTCTCTTGCAGACATAAGCTCAGCACTCAACTGTTCAACACTTTTTTTTCTTAAATCTGCTAATTCTTTATTCATTTATAGATCCTTCTTTATAAAATGAGTCTTAATTGGTAATTTTGCTGATGCAAGTCTAAATGCTTCTCTGGCAAGTTCTTCTTCAACTCCTGCCATTTCAAACATTATTTTTCCAGGCTGAACAAGCGCTACCCAATATTCAACGTTACCCTTACCTTTTCCCATTCTTACTTCTAAAGGTTTTTTTGTAATTGGCTTATCTGGAAAAATTCTTATCCATATATTTCCGCCTCTTTTAATGTATCTAGTCATTGCTCTTCTAGCAGCTTCGATTTGTCTAGCAGTAATTCTTCCTCTGCCAGAAGCAACCAATCCAAATCTACCAAATGCAATAGTATTTCCATTTTGTGCAAGACCACGGTTGCGACCTTTATGCATCTTTCGAAATTTTGTTTGTTTTGGTTGTAGCATTTTACTTAACTAGCTCCCTGGTCATTCTTGTATGGATCTTCAGTAATTTCTCCTCTGTAAACCCAAACTTTTACACCAATAATTCCATAAGTTGTTAGAGCTTCAGCTGTTCCGTAATCTATGTCAGCCCTAAGAGTATGAAGAGGAACTCTTCCTTCTCTATACCACTCTGTTCTAGCAATTTCAGCACCATTGAGTCTTCCAGATACCTCAATCCGAACACCTTTTGCACTTTGCCTTAATGCACTTTGAACAGTTCTTTTCATTGCTCTTCTGAACATAACTCTTTTTTCAAGTTGCTGTGCCACACCTTCTGCTAAAATTTGTGCATCTAAATCTGGTTTTTTTACTTCTTTAATATTTATTTGTGATGGGCCTTTAACTATTTTTTCAACAGCTTTTTTTAGATTTTCTATTTCCTCACCACGTTTACCTATAATTATTCCTGGTCTTGCAGTGTGTATATTTACTATGAAAGTATCTGCAGTTCTCTCTAATTCAATTTTACTAATTGAAGAATTTTTTAACTTTGTATTCAAATGGTCTCTTACTTTAAGATCTTGAATTAAATTACTAGAAAAATCTTTACCTTTGGCATACCAATTAGCATTTTGTTTCTTAGAAATACCTAATCTAAATCCATTAGGGTTTACTTTTTGTCCCATTAGTTAGTTTCCTCCACCAATATGATTTCTATATGACATGTTGGTTTTATAATTCTGTCTGCTCTTCCTCTTGCCCTTGCTTTCATTCTTTTTAATCTCATTCCTTGATTAACAATTACAGATTTGACCGACAACTTATCAATATCTGAATTATTATTATTCTCAGCATTAGCAATTGCTGACTCTAATAATTTCTTCATTACTGCAGAGCCTTTTTGTTTATTAAAAACTAGAAAATCCATAGCCTCATCTACACTCTTTCCTCTAATTTGATCCGCAACAAGCGCTGCCTTTTGTGGGGATAGTCTTGTTCCTTTTAAATAAGCTCTAGTTTCCATGATTAAGCCTTCCTATCTCCAGAATGCATTTTAAAAGTTCTTGTCATTGCAAACTCGCCTAACTTATGTCCAACCATATCTTCGTTAATAAATACGGGTACATGTTGTCTACCGTTATGAACAGATATTGTTAATCCAACCATAGAAGGAATTATCATTGATCGTCTTGACCAAGTTTTAATTGGTTTTTTATCGTTATTTGCATTAGCTTCATCAACTTTCTTTGAAAGAGATAAATCTACAAAAGGTCCTTTTTTTAGTGATCTTGGCATCTTACTTTTTACCTCTTCTTCTTATAATAAGGTCATTAGTTCTTTGATTTTTTCTTGTCTTATAGCCTTTTGTAGGAACTCCCCATGGTGTTGATGGATGTCTTCCACCAGAAGTTCTTCCTTCACCTCCACCATGTGGGTGATCTACTGGATTCATAGCAACACCTCTAACAGTTGGTCTGACACCCCTCCATCTTTTAGCACCAGCTTTTCCAAGAGACTTAAGATTATTTTCTTGATTGGAAACTGTTCCAAGTGTGGCTCTACATTCCCATAACACTTTTCTTGTTTCACCAGACTGCAATCTTAGAGTTGCGTATATACCCTCTTTAGCAACAAGTCTTGCAGATGTTCCGGCGCTTCTTGCAATTTGAGCTCCCTTCATTGGCTTCAACTCAACACAATGGACATTTGTACCTAATGGAATATCCTTTAACTTCATTGAATTACCAACTTTGATCTCACAATTATCTGAGGATATTATTTCATCGCCAATTTTCAATTTTGATGGAGCTATAATATATCTTCTTTCGCCATCAAGGTATTTCAATAGTGCGATATGAGCTGACCTGTTTGGGTCATATTCAATCCTCTCAACAATTGCAGGTATATCAAACTTATTACGTTTAAAATCTATAACTCTATAGTGTTGCTTGTGGCCTCCGCCTTGATGCCGCACTGTAATTCTTCCATTATTATTTCTTCCACCATTTTTAGATTTTGGTTCAATTAGAGACTTGTGAGGTTTGCCTTTATACAAATCAGACTTAACTGAGATAAGACCCCTTCTACCTGGACTAGTTGGTTTTGACTTAACAATTGCCATTAGTTAATACCCTCAAATTGAATGTCAGAATCTTCGCTTATAGAAACAAAAGCTTTTTTGTAATCTGATTTTTTATAAGCCCCAAATCTATTTCTTTTTGTTTTTCCTTTCATAATAGAAGTAGTAACATTTAAGACTTCTACTTTGAATAATTCTTCAACTGCTTGTTTTATCTCTCTTTTATTTGCTGAAAGATCAACTTTAAAAACAACTTGCTTCATTTTTTCTCCAAGCTGTGCTGTTTGCTCAGTAATTATTGGTGATTTAATTAATGTATATAGTTTTTCTTTACCCATTAATCCACTCCTCTATTTGTTTTAAAGCTTCTCCAGTTACAGCAACTTTTTGAGGTTTTAAAAGATTAATTGGATTTATTTCTCTCACAGTTATTACATCGACATTAGGTATGTTTCTAGCTGAAAGATATAAATTCATATCAAGTTCATCTGTAATAATTAAAACTTTACTAAGAGAGAATTCATTTAAAAAATTAGCAACTTCCTTGGTTTTAGGTTTCTTTAAAGTTGGTTTTTCAATGGCGACCAGTCTATTTTGTCTTACTAATTCAGAAAAAATTGATTTGATAGCAGCGCGATACATTTTTTTATTAATTTTTTTACTGAAATCTCTAGGCCTTGAGGCAAATGTTACACCTCCGCCTCTCCACAATGGACTTCTAATGGTACCCGCTCTTGCTCTGCCAGTACCCTTTTGCCTGTATGGTTTTTTACCCCCACCTCTAACTTCAGACCTATTTTTTTGTTTTGCACTGCCTTGTCGCGATGATGCCATGAAACTGACAACGGCTTGATGTATTAAGGATTCATTAAACTCCTTACTAAAGACATCATTAGATATAGAAATATCTTTATTTTTTGTATTTGATAGAAGCTCTATTTTCATGATTTCTTATTAGATGGTTTAATTTTTAGTTCTGAGCCATTGAACCCAGGAACAGCTCCTTTGATATAAATAACGTTATTTGCAACGTCCATATCAACTATCTTTAAACTTTGCACAGTTTTTTGTACATTACCCATGTGACCTGACATTTTCTTTCCCTTCCAAACTCGCCCGGGAGTTTGGCATTGCCCAATAGAACCATGAGCTCTATGAGCTAGTGAGTTTCCATGAGTAGCATCTTGCATAGAAAAATTATGTCGTTTAATGACACCGGCATAACCTTTACCTTTAGATGTTCCAGTAACATCAACGTACTGACCAACCTCAAACATATCTGCTGTGAGATGAGCTCCTATTTCATAGTTTTCAATATCATCAGACTTAAACTCAGTAAGGCTGCCTGGATTAATATTAATTTTCTTAAAAAATTCAGATTGTGATTTTGATAAATTATTAGATTTTGTTGTTTTGGATACTAGAAGTGCGTTATAACCATTTTTGTCAGTAGTTTTTTTGCCGGCAACAAAATTGCCACACACAGAAACTGCAGTTACAGGAACTGATTCACCGTCTTCAAGAAAAAGACGTGACATACCAGATTTTTTTCCTATCAAGCCTATGCTCAATTTTTTCTCCTTTTACGGGGCTACAAACCCTCTATGGCCGCATTCGCGTTAAAATTTATTGTCCTAAGCTTATTTGAACATCTACCCCGGAAGATAGATCAAGTTTCATTAAAGCATCAACTGTTTTATCAGTTGGTTTGACAATGTCCATCAATCTTTTATATGTAACAATTTCATACTGATCTCTTGCATCTTTATCTTTATGCGGTGATATCAGTACTGTTGTTCTTTCTTTTTTAACTGGCAATGGGATAGGTCCGTTAATTACTGCTCCTGTTTTTTTTACAGTTTCAACAATTAGTTTTGCAGATGCATCAATTAATCTGTAATCAAAAGCCTTTAGCCTAATTCTTATTGATTGATTCTCCATTTACCCTATTTTTATACCTTTTTTAAAAAAACTTTTACATCCTACAAATCGCAAAATGTGGCGTATTCTAAGCCCCTAAGAGCAGTACTGTCAACTTTATTGAACAGTTTTATTTATATTGTTTTTAGGATGTTTTTAGCTGTTCAGCAATATTATTTGGAACTTCGCCATATTTTGTAAATTCCATAGTAAAAGTTGCTCTACCTTGGGTCTGTGATCTTAAATCAGTAGCATATCCAAACATTTCAGCTAGAGGCACTTCAGAAGAAACTTCTTTTCCAGAAGTGATGTCATCCATACCAAGAATGATTCCCCTTCTTCTGTTTAAATCACCAACAACATCACCCATATGCTCCTCTGGTGTCACAACAACAACTTTCATTATTGGTTCAAGCAAAGCTGGTTTAGCTTTTGAGGCCCCATCTTTTAACGCCATTGAGCCTGCAATCTTGAATGCCATTTCGTTTGAGTCAACATCATGGAAGGAGCCATCATATAAAGTTGCTCTCAATGCTAATAGAGGATATCCAGCGATTACTCCATTTTGCATTTGCTCCTGAATTCCTTTATTAACAGCGGGTATATATTCCTTAGGAATAACTCCGCCTACGATCTTATCAACGAATTCATATTCGTCATCTAAGCCTAAAGGCTCTAACTTCAGCCAAACGTGACCATATTGACCTTTACCGCCACTTTGTCTAACAAATTTACCTTCAATTTCTACTGTTTCTTTTATAGTTTCTCTATAAGCTACCTGAGGTTTCCCTATATTAGCTTCAACTGAAAACTCTCTTTTCATTCTATCGACAAGTACATCCAAATGAAGCTCACCCATGCCTGAAATTATTGTTTGTCCAGATTCTTCATCACTTGCAACACGGAATGAAGGATCCTCTTGTGCAAGCTTACCTAGAGCCAAGGACATTTTTTCTTGGTCTTGCTTTGACTTTGGTTCTACAGCAACAGAGATAACCGGTTCCGGGAAATCCATTTTTTCAAGGATAATCGGTTTGTTTGCATCAGATAAAGTATCTCCAGTTGTAATATCTTTTAGTCCAATACAAGCAGCAATATCTCCAGCCCTTACCTCTTTAATTTCTTCTCTGTTATTTGAGTGCATCTGGACCATTCTTCCCACACGCTCTTTCTTCGACTTAGTTGTATTTAATACGCCATCACCAACATTTAAAACACCAGAATAAACTCGAATGAAAGTAAGGGTGCCTACAAATGGATCAGTGGCGATCTTAAATGCTAATGCAGAAAAAGGTTCATCGTCAGATGATGATCTTGAATCAATTTCATCATCTTCATCTGAATTGTTTGGTATAACCCCCTCTATAGCTTTAACTTCATCAGGAGCTGGTAGAAAGTCAATAACCGCATCTAAAACAGCTTGAACACCTTTATTTTTAAATGCAGAACCACATAGCGCTAATATTACTTCGTTTGCAAGAGATCTAATTCTTAATCCTTCTTTAATTTGATCTGGTGTTAATTCTCCTGACTCTAAATATGCATCCATAAGATCTTCACTTGCCTCGGCTGCAGCTTCTAACATTTCTTCTCTTAATTTTGAGCATTTATCCATTAAATCATCTGGTATCTCTTTTGAATCAAATGTAAGACCTTGATCATCTTCATTCCAATAAATAGCTCTCATATTTATCAGATCAACAACACCCTTAAAATCATCTTCAGCTCCGATGTTATATTGAATTGGTATTACATTTGCTTGTAATCTGTCTTTAATTTGATCAACTACCCTTTCAAAGTTAGCGCCTGCTCTATCCATTTTGTTAACAAAAACAATCCTAGGCACCTCATATCTATTAGCCTGTCTCCATACCGTTTCCGATTGAGGTTCAACACCAGAAGTTCCACAAAAAACGACTACAGCTCCATCCAATACTCTTAAAGATCTTTCTACCTCAATAGTAAAATCTACGTGACCTGGTGTATCAATAATATTTATTCTATGTTGGGGATATTGCTGCTCCATTCCACTCCAAAAACAAGTAGTAGCCGCAGATGTAATTGTTATTCCCCTTTCCTGCTCCTGTTCCATCCAATCCATTACAGCAGCACCATCATGCACTTCTCCGATTTTATGAGAAAGACCTGTGTAAAATAAAACTCTTTCAGTAGTAGTAGTCTTACCAGCGTCAACGTGAGCGCATATACCAACGTTTCTATATTTGTTTAAAACAGTATCTCTAGCCATAATTACTTTTTATTAAAATCTGAAGTGTGAAAATGCTTTATTCGCTTCGGCCATCTTATGAACGTCTTCTCTTTTTCTAAAGGCTGAACCTTTTTTTTGAGAAGCATCTTGAAGTTCACCAGCTAATCTTAAATCCATTGATTTTTCATTTCTGCTTCGAGCAGCTTCAACAATCCATCTCATTGCTAAAGCTTGTCTTCTAGAAGGTCTTATCTCAACAGGAACCTGATAGTTAGCTCCGCCGACTCTTCTAGACTTAACCTCAACAACTGGACTAACTTCTTCTAAAGCTTTCATGAAAACTTCTAGTGGGTCTTCTTTAGAATTTTTATTGATTTCGTCAAATGCGCCATAAACAATTTTTTCTGCGACAGATTTTTTGCCATCTTTCATCAAATTATTCATGAACTTTGCTAGAACAACATCCTTATACTTTGGATCTGGGAGAACTTTTCTCTTTTCTGGACTTCGTCTTCTAGGCATAACTATTTACCTTTCTTAGCCCCATATTTTGAACGTCTTTGTTTTCTGCTAGCAACCCCAGATGTATCCAACGTTCCTCTTATAGTATGGTACCGAACACCAGGTAAGTCTTTCACTCTTCCACCTCTGATTAAAACTAATGAGTGCTCTTGTAAGTTATGACCTTCTCCACCTATATATGAAGTAACTTCATATCCACTAGTTAAGCGCACTCTACATACTTTACGCAGAGCAGAATTTGGTTTTTTTGGAGTTGTGGTGTAAACCCTTGTGCAAACTCCTCGTCTTTGAGGGCATGAATTTAATGCAGGCACATCAGTTTTCTTAACCTTTGGTTTTCTAGATTTTTTAATTAACTGATTAACTGTTGCCATATTAATTTCTTATATAGGCGGCGATTTTATAGAGCATATGGTTAATGGTCAACATTATTCTTCATCATTTTCTTGAAGCTCTTGCCTTAATGCTGCTTCAATATCTTCATCTGATAATGTACTCTCTTCAAACTCACCTATTTTTTTGTCTCTTAGTTTGTCATGAAATTCCATACCAGTACCAGCAGGTATCAGTCTTCCAACAACAACATTTTCTTTAAGGCCTCTTAAATGGTCTTTTTTGCCTGTAACAGCAGCCTCAGTTAATACTCTAGTAGTTTCTTGGAAAGACGCAGCAGATATAAATGAATCTGTTGCTAATGATGCCTTTGTTATACCAAGTAATACTCTTTCATATTCAGCAGGATTTTTTCCGTCAGCTTCAGCTTTTGAATTTTCTTCTTTCAATTCTGCATAACTCACCTGATCACCTTGTATGAATTTTGTATCACCACCTTCAATGACCAATGCTTTTCTCAGCATCTGTCTCAATATAGTTTCAATATGTTTATCGTTAATAGAAACTCCCTGAAGTCTGTATACGTCTTGAATTTCATTTACAATGAAGTTTGTTAACTCAGGTATGCCTTTTAATCTTAATATATCATGAGGGCTTAAAGGTCCTTCCGAAATTACATCACCCTTATTAACTCTCTCTCCTTCAAAAACATTTAAAGTTCTATGTTTTGGAATTAGCATTTCTTTGTTTTGAGCTTTTTTAGTAGCGCCTTCAGGAGTTATTACAAGCCTAACTTTACCTTTTGTTTCTTTACCGAATGATACGACACCAGATTCTTCAGCGAGAACTGCTGCATCTTTTGGTGTTCTAGCTTCAAATAAATCTGCAACTCTTGGAAGTCCGCCTGTAATATCTTTAGTTTTAGAAGCAACTAGAGGCATTCGAGCAATCACTTCACCAGCAGTTATTTTTTGACCATTCACAAGGTTTACAAGTCCTCCAGCAGGTAATGGATATACTGCTGGTTGTTTAAATTCTCCAATTAAAACTGGCTTACCTTTTGAATCTACAATTTCAATTGTTGGACTCATGTCTCTACCAGCTGAAGTTCTGTCAGCAACTTCAATGATCTCAACACTTGATAAACCTGTTAATTCATCAAGCTGTTCTCTTACAGTTATTCCATCTTGTATATCAGTAAATTTAACTTTACCCGAAGTTTCCGAGATTATAGGTCTTGTATATGGATCCCATGATGCTATTCTGATACCTTCTTCAAGATCAGTCGAGTTGGCTACCTCCAAAGTAGCTCCATATGGCACCTTGTATTGTTCAATAATTTTCCCATTAGCGTCTGATATTGAACACATAGCATTTCTTGAAACAACAACTTCAAGTTTGTCTTTATTTGTAACTGTTTTCATGTCATCCGAAAAGCTCACAACTCCAGAATTCTTATTAAAAATTGCATTTTCTTCAGATGAACTCGATGCGGCACCACCAATGTGGAATGTCCTCATAGTTAATTGAGTTCCAGGCTCTCCAATAGATTGTGCGGCAACAACCCCGACAGCTTCACCTCTGTGAACCAAATGACCTCTTGCAAGATCTCTTCCATAACAATTAGCACATACTCCTATTGGAGCATCACATGTCATTGGGGATCTGATTTTTAAACTAGATAAGTTCAATTCTTCTATGGTAACTAGCGCATCTTCATCAAGCATTGTGTTGACTGGGAAAATTTCTTTTCCATCAG
>OCVP010000130.1_pt1 | contig 34198 bp, 25 predicted proteins | sample 1539171 | NCBI WGS metagenome assembly OCVP01 (sample SAMEA51879418, study PRJEB22527) | metagenome
AAGTCCCAATCCAATTGCAAATCCTTGAGCAAAAAGTCGAATTAATGGATCAGGAATATTACTAACTTCTTGAAACACCCATATTCCAGGAATGGCTGAAATACCCCAAATTAAGAAACCAAAAGGCAATACTAAGATGGATAAAAACGTCTGAACAAAACCAAAGAATTTCATTGGTTTTGTCATTCAATCACTTCATCATTTCACCGATCTGAGAATACAGGTTCTCGTCCTGAGTTAGTTTCGTTGATTCAGGAACTTCCTTTCCTTGCGCTGTTGCTCGATTTCGAGCATCTTCTTCATTTGCTACTCTGATACCCTCTTCAAGATCAATTCGTGAAGCCAAGATTGTTCCAGCTAAAATTACAATAGTAATAGTCATGATTGCAACACGACTATCGAAGGTAGAACTAGCAATTCCATAAAGGAACGTTCCAATCATTGCCGCAGATTTTCCTAAGAAACCAAAGAAACCAAAGAATTCTGAGGTTCTAGTTTCGGGAATCAACATCGAGAACATTGAGCGAGCTTGCGCTCCAGCAGAACCCATTACCATCCCAACTAGACAACCCAGAATAATCCACTGAAGTGAGACAGTGATTCCAAATGGTTCCCATACATTATCTCGCATAAATTCAGCCCAACCATCTACCATTCCACCCTGATCAACAATGGTAGGATGACGATCTCCAACCTCCGAAGAAATTGAATAATCAGGTCCAATGACAATTATGGCAAATCGATGATCTGATACATTATCAAACGCAGAAATCAAAGATGATGCATCTTCTGGAGTGATTGTTTCAACTTCATTGATTGAAACAGATGCTTCATCGACAAATAACGATGCAGCAAAGATCCCAGCAAATACTAGGAGAATAGAAATTAGCGCAGTTAATGGTCCCAAATTCATCTTTTGAAGATACATAATTGCACTACCAAGAAGAACGAATGATACAAGAATTACTAACAAAACAAGGATTCCAGAAGATATGCCTAGATTACTGGTACTTGTTGAAGAAGATGAAGTATCACTCTGATCTGGAAAATAATCTTGGAAAGCATCTCTAAATTCTGCATCTCCTGCTGAGCTCTCTCCTACCCATCCATCATACCCTCTATTATACAGGGTATTCATTTCATACAATCCAGATGATTCATTGTACGTGAAAGTAAAATCATATCGAGAAGATTCCCCCTCTGCGTCATCAGGTAATCCATTGTTATCTGAATCAGTAGTTGGATCTAATTCCAATGGAGCAAAAGCAGCAGCTGCAATTGCAACAAAACAATAGATAATGAGTGCGAGCATTAAGGCAAATTTTGTTCCCTTGATGTTTGCTAATTTTCCAAAAACTGCCGTCATTGGAATTGCAATTACATTAACTGTAAGAAGTAGCATAATGTTCATACTGGTATCCAGTCTGAGAACCGATTCACCAAATGCACTAGCCATACTGGCAATTGTATTTACTCCATCATAGAACAAAAGGTAAGCAACTAAAAAGAGTGCTAGTACCTTAAATCTCTTTATCTCTCTTGCTGTCTGAAAAACTTGACCGTATGCAAGTTTAACTGCAGGCACAAAACCGTCCCATTCCATTGTGGTTTCAATTTCTGGCTCCGGAGTCCACTTGAACATTAAAGCTCCAAAACCCCACCACCAAAGGGATGATGTGACGAAAATAACTGCTAATTTGAAATTTGTATCCCAATTAAAGGGGCCTAATAATAAAACAAGATGGAACATTAGAAGTAGTGAACCGCCTGCAAATCCATAGACGTAACCATATGTAGAAACATGGTCTTGCATTTCTTTTCCTCCAAGATATGGCATAAATGAATAATAAATTACATTTCCACCAGTAAATCCGACAGTACCTATTGTGTATGTTAGTGCTAAGAAAATATATCCTGACGATCCGAAATAAGGTGCTGCTCCCATTATTGCTGTAAACAAAACACCAGCAACAGTATACCACTTCAGTAATTTCTTCTTTATTGGCATCTTATCGGCAATAACTCCAAGAGCTGGTGCAGTCAAAACTACAAATACCATTGAAAATGTTAGAACATATGCATAAAATGCGTCACCGGATTGAGTTCCAGTTGCTAGATTATACAAACTAGCCATTACTTGAGGGGCAATTACTGTCATTACTGTCAATGCATATGCTTGATTAGCCCAGTCATACCAATACCATCCTTGGATTCCTTTCCTTTCTTCTGGAGACATGGAATCTAACAATGCCCCAACATCTATTTTTTCAATACGATCGGACACTGCAGATGTATCGGTCATGTACTTGTACAGAGTCTCTACGTACTTGAAGATAGGACCGGAATTATAGGACATTATTGCCCAAAATACCTATTTTCAACGACTCGTCGGAGGAACGTGACTAAGGGTATGTTGGGGTCTGAAGAACGGGCTGTCAAGGTCCACCATTTGGTCAAAGCCCCAGAAAATACACCTGAATCAATTAAATTTAGGGAATCGTGGGACGCAAAAAAACCTGCGACTGTATACAAAACTCCAGAAAGACTTCCAGATGGGTCTCTATGTACTGCAGCAACGGTTATTCTGAGAACTAAAGGCTGTGAATGGTGGTGGAAAAGTGGATGTACTTTTTGCGGATATTTCAATGATGTAAGAGATGACGTAACTAGTGATGATCTACATGCTCAATGGCAAGAAGCAAAAAAAAGAACCAATAATTTCGAAGATTGTTCTATGGTCAAAGTATACACTTCAGGAACTTTTTTTGAAGATAAAGAGAACCCCCCAGATTGGCAGGAAACTGTTCTCAGGGAAACTTATGAAAATGGTCTTCACCTAGTTATCGAAGCCCAGGCACATCTCTGTAAGGAAGAGAAAATAAAATGGGTTGCTGAACGTCATCCCGGCTGTACTGTTGCTATTGGGCTTGAGGCATATGATGATGCAGTTTTGAGATTCAACTGTAACAAGGGATTCAATACAAAACAATGGCATAAGGCAGTAGATATTCTAAGAGAAAATGGACTTAGAGTCAAAAGTTATCTTTTATTCAAACCTCCATTTATGTCTGAAGGAGATTCGATAGAACAAACTTCAGCTTGGATTAGAGCTGTAGCACCCTTGTCTGATGAAATATCAATTAATCCAATGAATATACAGAAAAAAACCATTGTAGATCGCATTCACAGAGCTAGACAATATCGTCCACCTTGGCTTTGGAGTCTAGTGAAAATGATCAAAAATATACATGAAGATGTACAACCTGTTTCCGCGGAAAATGCTAGTGAAGGATGTAGAATCATAGTTCACCCAACAGCAGCCGGAATGATTAGAGGATCTCATAATTGTGGGGAATGTGACCAAGATGTTGCTGCTGCCATTGAAAGATATAGTGTATCGGCTGATATTCAAGAATTTGATGGAATTGATTGTCACTGTAAAGGAATTTGGAAAAACGAAATTCAATTAGATAGATCTTTACCAGTCCCATTGGGAATTGGACGAGATAGAAGAATTTCAATGGACAATGTTCTCCGTGCTCCTTAATTCGTACTGGTACATTGTTTTACTGTTAACATTCGCCCAACGCTTAAGGGCGGCAGAACATTGGAGGGAACACCCAACACCGTAAAGTGAGGGAGGTAGAGAGTTTATGGAAGAAGATAGTGGATTTGGGCTGTTGGACTACATGCGTTCAGATGAAGAACCAGAATTAAGAAGAATGGCTATCGCAATGGGGTCTATAATTCTCTTAATTTTCCTAGTTTTGTATGACGTGCTTTACCCTGGTCATGGATTCCCAGTACTAAGCGACGTAATACCACTTCTTTCCGGAGTAATGGATAGTACCATCTGGTTCTTCATATTAGGAATAATGATTGGATTCTTTTCACTCGTCGCTAGCGTTCTAGTAGGAGCAGTAAGGGAGTGAATATCATGGATACAATAATTCTCATGATGTTAATTTTCTGGGGCGCTTTGTTGGTCTTCGCTTGGAGATTACGGGCAGGTCTTGGTTTTCTAGGAGATGCTGTTGCAGGAATGACTGGTTTCATGCTTGGTAAGGCATTAGGTCCTGGAGCAACGATTCTTGAAGGAAGATCAGGTACTGCTTCTGCATCTTGGATTAATCACGGAATTGTGTGGTTATTCATAGGCGCTAGTATTACTTTCATTGATCTTTGGTTAGGTCATTCTCCTAATGCACTATACAGCCTACAATCCTGGAGTTGGGATTTAACTGGAAATGCTGCATATACTCCTAGTATCATGGCTACCTTTGGTGGAATGATCATGCTATTAATCGGTTCTTCTTTACACATTATTCCTAGAATGGCAGATACGCCCCTCTCTAATGAAACAAATGCAGGATTAATGGCAATGGTTTTCACCGGAGGAATCCTTCTCTTCGTTATTGGAAGTCAGTTTCAGAATGATATAGGAAATTTGATTGCTTTTGCAGGATATAACATTCCAGCATTGGCAGCATTGGCCATAATTGCAAATTTATTACTTACTATCAGAAAACAAACTACAGGTTTAGAAGCCCCTCAATGGTTTATCATCATAGGATTAGTAGGATGGTTTGTTAGTTCCATAACATTCGTTGTTCTTGGTCCAGATGCAGCACCTCATACCCTATGGATTAGCGAACAACTCCACATTGGAATGTTTCTCTGCTTGATTTTTGGTGTGGTCTATTATGCAATTCCTTCAACAACGGGAATACCAATTCCTAGTCGTTCATTGGTCGCCCTTACACTTGTAGGAACAGTAGTAACTGTATCACCCATGGGATATGATCCTGCCAGTCTAAGTTTTCTTGAATTAGCATGGCTTCCACTAAACCTTGGGGTGACTGCTGGTGCATCTTTCCCACCTTGTGGAGCTGAAACAGACTGCACTTCCTCCCTAGTAATTACTACCTTGATGGCACTTTCTATTCCTGTAATGTTCATGTTCTCAACGAATGTACTCACAGCCATTAGGCGTTCAGGAGCGATTTTTGAGGATACAGCCCTCACACTAATTGCTTTTGGTGCATTCATGTTACCAATTATGTCAATAACATCATTATTCACTACTCTTGATGCAATGAGTGGTAGCAACGAATTATCTGCAGCTATTGGTTCAGTACGTATTGGAGCCGTTTGGGGTGCCATTATTCCACTAGCTTTAGGTGGAGCGTTGGCAATTATTCCTGATGCTACTGGAAAAGATCTCGAAAGTCAATCCTCTGGAATAAGAGCAATATGGATACTCGGACTTGGCATTGTTGGAGCTTTTATGGTTAGCATGATGTCAGACTTTGCAGAGATTTCATTTGCAGAAGCAGGACTTGAAGAAGGATTTAGTTCTACAGCAGCAGAACTGAGACCAATCGCTTCAGTTTTATTCTACGGTGTTGTTCTTGGGGTTCTATTCCTAGCCCAAAATGTAGTAAGAGGGACCCGTTCTGTTGATACAGAACCAGAATTTAGTATTCTTGGACCTTCAAGATATGTCATTTCTGGAAGTACAACTGTTAGAGATCTACTAACTGCAGGTGTTACATTGGATACCATTCTAACCACTGATGATGGAATTGATGATTCAGTAGGGCCTACCAAACTCTCTGAAGAGGAGTAAACTACTCATGAGAATCGGCCTTGTTGGCAAACCAAATGTCGGTAAATCAACAACCTTCGCTGCCTTAACAGAAACTGTTGTAGAGATTGCAAACTATCCATTTACAACCATAGATGCGAATGTTGGAATCGCTTGGATTCCACTGAGATCTCCTTGTGCTTGTTTTGATTTAATCAAACGAATGGAAGAAAATGGTAGAATAATTGATTCAGATAGTGAACGAAAAGGTAGTATTTGCACACCTAGAACAGGATCTTGTGTAGAATTTCGAAGAATTGTTCCAATAACCTTAGTTGACGTTGCAGGATTAGTTCCTGATGCACATCAGGGAAGAGGTCGTGGAAATCAATTCTTATCTGACCTTGCAAATTGTGATGCCTTAATTCAAGTTGTAGATGCTTCTGGTACAACTGATATTGAAGGTAATCCAATAGGAGAAGATGCTTGTAATCCTGAAGAAGAATATGATTTTCTACTCAATGAATTAGATGCTTGGATATCTGGGATTCTAAATGATTCTTGGGCACGAGGTGCAAGGAGGGCGCAAGCAGAAGGGCAAATTGCATTGGTTCGATATATCCATTCACAACTTAGTGGACTGGGAGCAAATGAATCAATGGTCAATACAAGTCTGTCTTCATTCATTTCTGAAAATCCTGATCTTGATGTCCCCTGGACATGGAAAGGAGATGTTGTTAGTAGATTAGCCAGCAATTTACGTGAACAATTGTTTCCAGTTTTTGTTGCTGCAAATAAAGCAGATCAAGCAGATTCTTCAAAATGGATGAGTTTGAAACAACGTATTGAAGAAAAAGGTGGATTAATTGAAGCGACATCTGCAGAAACCGAACTTGGATTACGAAGAGCAGCAAAAGCAGGTGCGATTGAATACCGACCAGGAGATAATGAATTCACAATTTCAGAATCTGCGGAATTGAATGATGCGCAGAAAAAAGGACTTGATGCGTTATCTAAGCGAATTGAAAACATGGGAGGGACTGGGTTAATCTCTCTAATCTCATCTGTTGTTTTCGATAGATTAGATCGAATTGTAGCCTATCCTGTCCAAGATGAATCAAAGTGGATTGATGGAGATGGAAGAATTCTTCCTGATGCTCTCCTAATTCCTCAGGGTTCAACGGCAAAGGATCTTGCTTACGCTGTTCATACAGATCTAGGTGATGGATTCATCAGAGCTACCGATGCAAGAAGTGGAAGAGTAATTGGCGCAGACCATGAATTAGCGAATGATGATGTTGTGAAGATTCATGCAAAAACATGAATCATGCAGTTGTAGGATCTTCAATATCTACAACAGGTTCCATTGATACCTCAAAGATAGTAGCAGTCCAAGTAATATCATATGTTTGATCATCAGAAGACAGGAAAGGAGGGAAACCAACAGCATCATTCTGAACATCTGCAGTTAATTCAACGATCCAATCTCCGCGCCCATTATCTGAAGTCATCCATACTGAACGGATGTCTGCTTCTGTGCCATCTGCTTCGTAATCCTGCCCATCATAACCATCGATTAAAATCCAAGTCAATGATGCAGCATTACCGTTTCCACAGTTTCCTCCATCCGTTTGATCTGCAAGTTCGCCACTAACTCCAGACACATCTGATGATGCATCTACTCCGTTATTTTGTCCAGGTCCTACTGCTCCCTGATCTTGGCATTGTATTGTCATCGTTACTGAAGCCAAATTTTTGTTATCTCCAATCATTTCCTCCGTAATTACGAACGTATCTTCATGCGTATCACCATCAGATAATGCATCTGTGGTTTCAGATTGTGTCAATGTTTCTTCAGTGAATGAAACAGCCCACTTTCCAGAAGGTCCTGATGAAGAGGACGCATCATCTAAGCCAACCAATCCTGGGACCATTGCAAAATAAATTGGAAAAAGGAACATGAAGAAGACTGAGACTCCTAACATAACTTGACTTCGACGATCTTGGAACGTCTCCGCTAGGTCCATGGACAGTTATGATAGGTCCATGTTTTTCAATGTCCCGTTTGGTTTATTCCGATTCCTGCCCACTAATTGGTGGCCAATTTACTATTATTTCGTCGGTTTTTTTCCATTTTCTATCCAAACCCCAACTTGCTAGTCTTCGTTTTGATCTACCATATTCAGGAAGCATATATCCAATACGACTTCTTTCCCAAAATGTCCAGCGATTGGGAACTCTAGGTAAATCTGCAGACCATGCGCGGATGAAATCATTCCACATGTTTTCATCGATTGTTTCAGGAAGAACCCATTCTGTTGTAGTAATCTCCCCTGCAGAGCCAGGAGTATGAGACCATGCTTGCATTGCAGCACCTTCTAATGGACCATTGTCAATTACTATTCCAAACGTTCGAACTGACTGTTGAAGTGGCATAATTATCGCCATACGATGAACTGGTCTCTTACCTTCGTGGCGAGTAACTGTCCAACCTGCCATTTCAGCTATGATTCTGAAAGAGCGAATGGCATCGACTGAGCCGACACTGACTGGGATCTCATAGACTGTCGCGTAGCTCACAATAAACTCGAGAATGTCATCTGACATCACACTTCGGATTGATGTAGTCTGGACACAGAGGGGGTGAGAACCGCCCAGTGGCGCCCGCCCGATTGCCGAACGGCCAGTAATCCACAGTCAATCCCGTATTAGTACGGGGTTCGTATCTGAAATGTAGCTTCGTTGATTAGCCGAAGAGGTCGCCGAGGCCGCCGAATCCGCCGCCCTCCTCTTCCTCTTCTTCTTCAGCTGGTGCTTCTTCAGCAGCTGCTGGGGCATCTCCACCACCAGCAGCGGCTGCCGGAGCTCCAGCAGCCACCGGAGCAGCAACAGCAGTAGCCATTGCTTCACCAATGTCGACATCAGACAAAGATGCCACAAGAGCTTTGACTCTTGCTTTATCAGCATCTACACCAGCAGCAGTTAAAACCGCTGTGACAGTCTTATCGTCAATTTCCTTCTCAGCCGAATGCAGTAACATAGCAGCGTATACATATTCCATTTTTTTTCACCTTCTTTTTTTATTTAACCGAAGAGATCTCCGAGGCCGCCAAAGCCGCCTTCTTCCTCCTCTTCTTCCTCTTCCTCGGGTTGATCAGCCACTTCTGCAGCATCATCACTTGGGGCATCAGAAACAACAACAGCCGAAGCTGCTGCTGCACCGAGCATCCCGGCGAGTTCATCGTCCAGGGCAGAGGAATCTAGATGGCCAGCAAGGGCCAAAGCGCGCCCTTGAGCACGCGAAATAAAGACCGGGAGGGTCTTTTCATTGGATACACCAGCTTCAACAGCGACATTGAATGCCTCCGTGCTGGCCTTGGAAAGTAATGTTGGCATAGTCTCCGATGTGTACCAAGAAACATTGCAAGCAAGATTGAATGCGCCTGACATTGCTGTAATGATATCGTTCCTGAAAGCATCTGAATCAATATTAAGAGAGTCAGCAGGAAGAACTGTTCCTTCTTCAACCACACCGGATAAAATTAGTCCAATTTCAATAGGATTGATTCCTAACTTAGATAGCATCATACCTAAATCTCCCTCAATAGCCTCTCCAGCCTTTACAACAGTGGTTGTTTTCTGAATTACTACCTTGCCCTTATCGATCTTTGCTGGAATGCCTACAGCACCTAATTCACCAACAATAGGACCCGGGGCAAATTCTGTTTCGCCTTGTTCTACAACAATATCATCAGGAGCAATCTCTCCATCTTTGGCAGCACGTCCTTGGCGAGTCTTATCCAATTCTTTGTATAATTGGAAAGCATTGTAATTTTCAGTATGAACCAACATTGGCTGTACTACACCATCAAGAAGAACATCCAAATGTCCTTCATCAAGACCAGCATTATTCCAAGCACGTCGAATTAGAGTTTTCTTGGCCATTGTAGCAGTCATACCAGATCTAAGATTAGCACGCATATCGAGCATGTTTGTAGCTGGAACTCCAGAAATATCTACAATTCCGATAACTCCATCGGACTTGAGAATATCTGAAAGTTGACCTACACGGTCTTTTTTCCACTGAGCCGCCTTAGGAATCAATTGATCACCTCAATCTTGACAGAAGGGCCCATTGAAGTCTTAACATAACATGAACGGATGTTGTTATGACCACGTTCGAGTTTACTCATTACGCGATTCCAAATAGCCATCGCATTCTCAGTTAACTCATCAATAGTTTGAGAACGAGTACCAAAAGGACCATGGAATGTAATTTTGTCACGAGAACGAATCATAGAAGTGGTTCTTAGACCATTACTTAGAGCACCTATATCCATTACTGGAGGAACTGGACGAGGCATCTTACCACGTGGACCTAATACCTGACCAAGGAATCGTCCAATGTTACCCATGTGAGGAACTTCAGAAAGAAAGAAATCATACTTCTTAGCTATTTTTCGTGCTTGTTGGCGATTGCCACCAAGGTCTTCGATTGTAGATGGATCTATTACCTCAACTCCAGCATCCTTTGCTTTCACAGCCATCTCTCCTGATGCAAACATAGCGATAGAGATATCTTTTCCACGACCATGAGGAAGACGAATCTCTTCTTGAATCCTATTTGCTGGATTCTTCAAATCAACATCCTTGATAGTAAAAGAGAACTCTAATGTCTCGACGAATTTTCGCTCTGGAGCCTCTTCGAGAGCCTGTTGAATTGCTTCCTGAATTTTTTCTTTCATTTTTCATCACCTCCGCGGTCTACGAGGACAAGTCCTCTCCCGCGCTGCGTGACAGATTAGGAAAAGTGCGCTTCGAACGCTCCCTCCTTCATCTGTTTCAATGCCTCTTTTGGCTCAAGTCCTTCTACTCTGACGCGCATAGCAACGCATGTACCCATTACCTCACGGCAACGAGCGAAAAGTGTTGCACCAGTAAGACGATCTTCTTGCTTATTAGCAATCTGCTTTACTTGGTCCATAGTCAGATTCTCTGTAGAGGCCTCCCAGCTACCATTGCATTTTGCAACACCTAATGTCTGGTTGATGACATGAGGTGTTTCGTTGCGGGCAGACATGTGATTCCTCTCCTTTACAGCGCGCCGACTTTCTTCCTATATTTAATCGGTGCGAAACTACTCCACTCTCTGAGTTACTCTAATTTGGTCTGCACGAACAGTTAACGGAATTGGAACTGGCGCATCGAATAATTCAACAGTAATTTCCTCTTTACTATCTGCAATGTTCGTTACACGTGCACGTTGACCCTTGAATGCTCCAAGACGAACTTCCACGATATCTCCTTCGGAAATTCCTGCAGTGGCAGCCTTAGGTTCTAGGTGAGGGAAAATATCCCTAAATGGAGCTTCTCCTTCCAGAACTTTACGGCAATTTTTCAATGGAGTTGTTCGATTTCCAGCTCTTCCAATAACTTTCTCAACATGATGTTGAGCGGATGCTTCAACAAAGATGTATCCTCTCATATGATCGGATTGTAAAACAGCATATATCTCATCCACAATATCTACAAGAGATCCAGAACCGGAAAGACGAGCACGAATTTCATTTGCAACATTCGCTTCTTGACCAATTGAGGTCTTCAAAATATAGAGATAACTTCCAACATCCCCATACATCTCAACTAGTGAAGGAATAGCGTAATCCTTAGTTCTCATATCACCTGCATCTATCCATTCATGTTCTGAATAAAGAGCAGCGGGGACAACATGTGTTTCCGTTGTAGCAACCAAAACAGGTGTTACTTCATTCAAGACATTTCCAAAGGCTAAACCTCTAGGTTCTCCGGTTCTAATATGAGTGATCTTATCTGATTCAATTCCAGTAGCTTCTTTTATTCGCTGAAAAACTACATCCAAATCATTTGCATCACCTACGCCAAAAATCCCATCCCAAGCTAGGGGGAATTCACTGACACTATCTGCACGCTTCATGAGAAGTACTTGCTCTTCATTTCGAACATAAACTACGAATGCATTTGACATTTTAATCACCTTATGGATTATTGAATTGAACATCTGTTGGCGTTGTTAGCCATGAAAAGAAAGATGGAAGAAGGTTGTCCATTAACCAAAGAACTCCGAAGCCAATCGCTCCTAGAACAAACATACCAATACCGCAAACTATTACGGTTTGACGAAACTCAGCCTTCGATGGTTTGCGAGCCATGCGCAAAATACGCGCCCAATCACCACGCTGCCGTCTACGGAACCAACGCTCTATGTCATCTTGCATGGCTTGCGCCCGCTGTTCGACAGAACCTTTGCTATCCATTTCATCCGCCATGGTACACCCTCAGCCTTCGGTGCGACTTCCGTGCCCCACTTAAGAACGACGGAAATGTTTGAATCAACGAATGAAGGTTGTTGAACGAGACCTGATGCTTCTGGAACGGGTCTGCATGGACGTTCCATGAATATGATCGCTTCTTACTCCTGTTAATACAATCAACACACGTAATTCCTCTCCCAGAGATTCATCAACTGTGGCTCCCCAAATAATTCTAGCATTAGGATTGATACTTTCTCGAATAATTTGTCCACACATTTCCGCTTCACCTAATGTCAGGCTCTTTCCACCTACAACATTCACCAATGCACCCCGTGCATCTGATACGTCAATATCCAATAATGGTGATTCTAATGCTTGACGTGTAGCATATTCTGCTCTATCTTGGCCTCTTCCTTCCCCATAACCTATCATTGCAGTACCACCTCCATTTACCATTACTGAACGAAGATCTTCGAAATCAAGATTTACCAATCCTTCTTTTGCAATCAATTCAGTTACTCCTGCAATTGATCTCATTAGTAGTTCATCTGCAACACGAAATGCTGCCGCGATTGGAAGATCTCGAACCCCTTCTACTTCCAATAATCTATCATTAGGAAGAACCACTACTGTGTCACACACCTCTCTCAATCTCTCAAGTCCCCACTCGGCGTTTTGACGCCTTTGAGTTCCTTCAGAGTTGAAGGGATAAGTAACTACACCAATTGTTAGAGCTCCTGCTGCCTTAGCTAAACGAGCTATAACATGAGCACTACCTGTTCCAGTACCTCCACCCAAACCAGCAGTCACGAAAGCTAGGTCACAATCGTTTACAGATTCTGTTAATTGTCTTTCAGATTCATATGCTGCTCTTTCTCCCATCTCAGGATCTCCTCCAGCACCTCTTCCTCTTGCTGTTCTTCCAATGAGCATCTTGTGTTCACTTTGGATTCGGAGTAAATGTTGAGCATCTGTGTTGATGGCCCAACCAACAGTATATTGATCATCTAACAAGCCTTCTTGAGTTAGACGAGATACTGTATTATTACCACAACCTCCACACCCATATACTCTAATTCTAGGCTGTAAAGTCTTCAATAATTCAGCTAAATCTCCATCCTGTGGGGCAGGATTATTCGGTGGTTCAGAATCAGAATCTTGCAACTCTAAAACACGATCAATGATATGTCGCATAGATGCAGCGTGTTCGTAGCCATGATAACCATATCGTAAATACAGAGCCCCATAATGACGATTAGAAAGTAATTCAAATATTTCGGGAGCCAAAGAGTCAAGCGTTGGGGCTGCTCTGGAGATTCATGGGCAAGGCTCTGCCGATGGCATCAGCAATGTCAATGACCTTGATGATGATTGCATGTTCATTCATGGGTTTTTTGACTCCTGAACCTGCAATATTAGAAGATGAAAATCAACATTATGTACAAAACTTTCAATGGACTCAAACAATATCCCCCCCTGGTGGTGAGGGTTTCCAAGCAGATTATTGGAGACCAGATACAACAGGAGCTCTTTGGGCAATCGACTTTTCCCCTGATGGTAGTAAAATTGCAGGAGTAGATATCAATGAAAAGAGAGTCTCTGTTTGGAATATTAGTGATGGGAGACTAGTTTTCTATTCTCCACATCCAGATCCTTTGGTAGACGTTATGTGGCTTGATTCAGAACATCTGATGATTGCAGATTCAGATGATGATTTGGTCGTTTTCGAAGTTATTGATACGGGAGAAAGTTGGCCATTAAATTCAACAAATGCACATCAAATGACTTGGGCTAAAGGGTTCACAGGTTCTGAAAATGGAATGTTGTGGGGTATGGATTTGTCAGAGGATGGAAGTAGAGTAGTAATTTGTGGAGGTATTGATAATCCAAATATCCCAGGAGAAATTGTTACTGTAGAAACTAGCTATCTTTTAGGCGGAAATGGAAATCCAAATAGTATCTACACTACACATATGCCCACTGATTGTTCTTTATCTCCAAACGGAAGTGTAGTTGCAACAACTCTCAGAAATTTTCAAAATAATCTAAATCAAGACAAGGTTGCAGCTTACTCAATTCCAGATCTTGAACCTTTATGGGAAAGGGCAATTGGTGGGACTGAAGCTAGTGCTTGGGCAATTGATTGGGACGTAAATGGACTAGGATACACTGTCGGGTGGAATAGACCAAATGAAGGAGTCGTGACTCATTTCAACCACATTGATGGTCAAGTAGATTGGTATTCACCAATTCCCCAGAATATTTCATCTATATCCTGGACTCAAAATGGAGACAAATTATTGGTTGGACTACATGATCCTGGAAGAATGATGTTCATCGATCAGGTTGGTACAATCCTCAATGATGTAGGGTGGCATAGTTTTGTGAATGCAGGTGAAGGGATACCTGCTGATGTCTTAGATGTATCAGCAAGTGTTTCCGGACTGACTGCTTCTTCGGGAAGAGATGGAACCATCGAAATTTGGAGTGAAGACGCTTCTGGAATCGCATTCCATAGCAGACTAGGAACGAGATTAACTCGAGAAATTTCATTGGCTCCGAATAGAGATCTATTAGCAATGGCTGATTCAGGGGGAGTAGTAACTGTATGGGATCTCGATTCAGGGACCAGGAATCGGCAATGTACTCATCCTCAATTCGGAGAGCCCACTGACTCAATTCCATTTGCAAAAAGTGTGGATTGGACTAGCGACGATAAAGTAATCATTGGATTTAGTGATGGAACAATTGTTGCCTGTGATGAACAAAACAAGAATATCTGGACTATCAATCTAAATGCTATGACAACTGTTTCGGTTTTTGGACGTGCTAGAATAAATATGCACGACCAAATTATTGCAACTTATGGGGAAGACCCGAACAACACAAGTGCAGATGGAGTTGTATCTGTTATTTCTCAAGCAGGTCAAATAATTCGTGAATGGAGATATTCGGATGTCCATTGGACTATTTCATTCGATCCATCTGGAGAACGAATGAGCTCCATTGGTCAAGAGGGTGGAGTCAGATTGTGGTCAACAAGCGGTTCAGATCCAATGACATGGACAGATGATGGAATTGTATATACTCATGAAAATTATACTGGAGTGAACTCTTGGTTAGAGGGAGTAGGTGTTCTAATAACTGCAGGGTGGGACTCTATGTTGAAAATGTATGATCCAATTCAACAACAAATTATTCGATCAATTCCAGTAAACGCCGAAGTTTTCTCAATAGGAATTGACATTAATGATGGTGGTATTTTTGTTGGATCGGGTGATTCATCTACATCTTCGTCTGGAATGATAGAATTTGTTGATCCCATGAATGAGAGTGTAATCACATCATTTTCAATAATTGGAATCCCTAGAGGGATGGCCGTTGATCAAGATGGTTCATTGATAATTGTAAATCATACAGGAACTATTTCCAGACTAGTATCTGATATAGATCGAGATGGGGTACCTGATGAGTACGATTTATTCCCCAACGATCAAACACAATGGGCAGATTCGGATGGCGATGGATTTGGAGATAATCCAAATGGAAATGAAGGGGATGATTGCCCTACAATTTCTGGTGAATCCAACATCGATCGTTTTGGATGTGTAGATTCCGATGGCGATGGGGTGTCGGATCCAGATGAAAGTTGGTTGGCACATCCATTAGGAGTAGCAGACGCCTTCAAAGACAACCCATTTCAATCAAGAGATAGCGATGGAGATGGAGTAGGAGATACACATTCATTTACTGTAGGAAGTAATGGTCTGAGAATAGACTCTGGTGATGCTTTTCCTAACGATAGTTCACAATCAACAGATCGAGATGGTGACGGATGTGGTGATAATTACACATACGTCACAGATAATGATGGCTACAGGACACCTGCATCAGGTGATGCTTTTCCCAATGATTTCTCTCAATGTATTGATTTAGATGGAGATGGATTTGGAGACAATTACACATTTTCAATAGATCCAACTACAGGTTTGAGAATAGAATCAGGAGATTTATTCCCATTTGATTTTCTAGCTCACGGGGACCCAGATAATGATGGGTGTGTACCAGAAAGTAGTACGGGATTGCCTTACGATCATGATTCGAGCGATCCATTAGTGTGTGAAGCTCCAGAGGAAGAAACAGAAAATGGAAATAATTCAGATACCTCTAATGAGACCAATGATGTTGTTTGCCCCACAGTTCTCTGTTGGGATGGATCTACTGTAGATCCAATAGATTGTTCATGTCCTCTAGAAATAATTGAACAACCTTCAGATAATTCTCCGTCTACGGAGGAAGATTTAGCCGATTCAGAAGAGACTAGTCCCGCATTATTAATAGTACTGATATTAGGAACTATCGCCCTACTTGGAGTAATTGGAGTTGTAATAGTTAGCCGTTTAAGTGATAATAATTCTCAACATAAAGGAACTGAAGAAGTATGTCCTCATTGCAATGGACCAATTCAAGAAGCCGTAGCAAACGGAGGAAATTGGACATGGTGTCCATCTTGTAGAAAATGGTTAGAATACAAGGGCCCTGCTAACTAATTTGCAGAATATGAATGATAATCTAAAGAAGGAGTCAATGAATCGATAGCTGCAGCAAGTCTGGCATTCGATTCTCTTTCACCTGATTCAATTGCTGCAATTTCATTAGAGATTTTTTGTTTGAATTTTTGTGATTTTTCAATTACAATATTAGGTAGACCTAGAGATGAGTCAGTACATCCATTTAGAATCTCCAGAATTCTATCTGTTGAAACAAAAGGAGAATTAGATACTCGCATTCCTAATACACCCCCAATTCTCTCAACGCCATCACTTTTTTCTAATGTTTTTAACAAGTCTAAAACATCAGATTTTGCTCCTTTCAAATTACCTTTAATTCGCCATCTTGATCCTATTTTAGATACTCGGGCCTCGATGTGATGAGGGTCTAATTTGATTGCTGAAGAAAATTTCTTTCTTGATGCACTTAATCTTCCTCGTGATGATTCAATTCTACCATGAATAATGAGATCTTCAACCTCTAATTGTATTGCATTTGAGATTGCATCTAAATCACCTGATGCACGAATTCTACGCGTCTGAATCTTCCGGGCCTTCGCTAGTCTAACGGCTGCTGAGTGAGCATCCTTCCACTGTTCCCTCATGAAAAGAACCAATGTCCATTCTCTAAGCACTAAAACAAGAACTTGATCTAAATCTTTGTCTCTCTTGGAATTAAGAAGATGTGTTGACAATTCTTGAGCCATAACTTCTGCTAATTCTAAACGGCTCTCAGCAATATAACTTCTAATCTGGTCGACGACCTTTGAAGGATCGTCCATTCCAAACATCGAAAACCGCCTAAGTTCGACGACGTACCGTTCGACGACGTACACGAGGACGAGAACTGCCACCATCGTCATCATCGTCTTCATCATCATTATCTTCGGATTTCTTCTTAGTACGACGCTTAGGTCGTGATACCTTTTCTTGGAAAATATCTTCTTCTTCTTCTAACTTCTTTTCTTCTTTCTTATCTTCTTTTGAGGTATTCAATGATTCCATGTCAGCTCGCACATCATCTGGAGAACCGGCTCCCGATCCTCCACTCATGAAGTCAGCCATCCAATCATCCTCGTCCATCATATCCTCTTCATCACCACGTCGTTTCTTACTTGGATTTGCATTGGCCATTGATGCTGCCAATATTGCTGCAATTAGTAAAACTAGATTTAGGCCACCCATTGCATAAACCAGAATATATGTTCCAGAAAACATTCCGGGAGTAGAACAACCAGTAGAAGGATCGACTTCGTCTAACGTTGGTTCTATGCACATGTCCATGTCATCACGAACTCCATCATTGTCTATATCTGGAGGGGTGAGGTCATCAACAGCTGTAGCACAAATAGTAAAACCGCTAACAGAACGTTGGCACAAATCAACAGTAAAAATTATCGAAATTTGTCGAACGTTGCCTGCTGCATCTCCCGCTTCCACCATGAGTTTTTGTGGACCTTTAACAGGCCAAGAAGCAGCAGGATCTACATACTCGAAAACAAATACCTTGCCATCATCATCAAGGGCGGTAATGTCTGTTACATTGAACCACTCGGTTCGTTGAATAGTGGAGGTTGCAAGGCCCTTTTCAAACTTGATTCTAACATAATCTACACCTACATCATCACTAACGCTTCCATGTACCCTAACGTATTCTCCATACAGGTACGTACTTGAAGTACCTGGTGAGTACATCTGAATATCTGGATCCTGAACATCTATTGGCCAACCAACAACAGTAGTAGTTTCCGTATTTCCTGCTTGGTCTACCAAAGTATACTCAACATTCAATTCAGCATTTTCAAGGCCCGATGGTAGAGTCATTCTCAATCGATAGGTCAGTTCTCTTCCTGGGACTGGTTCGGCTCTTACCATTCCCCCCTGTTCTGTAAACGCGAATCCTGTACCTTCGATTTCATCATAATCTGTAGTAGTAACATTGATCACTGGATCCTCAGATAACATCTCGTTAACCTTGAATAAAAGTTCGTAATCTCCACGTGTCAATGCTCTGGCAATGAATTCTTCACCGTCTTCATCTTCACCTTCAATAGAAATTTCAGCAGATGGAGCAGTAGTATCCTCGTGAACTCTCCAGACATTTCCCGGAGAAGATAACGCAAGATTTTCGTTACCATAGAGATCTGTAGTAGTTACAGCATACCATCTATATTGATCGAGTCCTACACCGATGTTGATATTTCGATAGATAGTAGTAGACTCTTCAGGTTCCTCGATATTATCCAATAGTTGGACCCAATTAGGATCGTTGCCAATATCTTCTGTAAGTACATCTTCATCTTCCCAATCATCAATACCCCAAGGATTTCCTGGATGAGCCCAAATCGAATAAGTCTCATCAGACTCATCGATATTATTGATCCAACTTACAAGAACATACTTTTGAGAAGACATTACTTCTAACTGAGGTTCTGATACAAATGCGGGGTTTGGCATTCTAGTATCCTCTAAAGTTGGTTCTGAACAATTTTGAACGAAACGTGTATCTTCATAAGTTCCATTTACATATCCATATCTTGCTTCAGTAGTTACACAATAATATGATGACTGTACAACTCCGGGGTTGACAGAATATGTTGCACTTTGAACACCATCTGGAACAGTTGCTACTAATTCAGCCTCAAGGGTCAGATTCGAAGCAGAAGTCAATCGAGTACCTACAGAACGATATACGTGGTAAACTTCTCCTTCAGCACCCATTTGATCGTTCCACGTAATTGATGTTACACCATTCATGTAAGATGCAGAAACCGCAGTCGGCTCTGCTATCCAAGGATTGAAGGTATCCTCAAAAATCAATGTAGAAGTCGAGCCTGAGGATACTAATCCATCATGATTGTTTACCCAATCAGAAATAGTAACTGCGTAATATGATTCTCCTAAAGTTCCTTGATCTATCACTACATCAAACAATTCAACTCCAGCAGGAGATGTACCGACTAATGTCGCTCCAGATACGTTTTGACCAAAAGGTGTGGAGCTCCTCCATATTCGATATGTTTCATTCCCATCTTCAAGAGGATCGTCTGTCCAGACAACTCTCGATGTTCCAAAACCGGTAGATGGATCGGCAGTAAACGAGGCTGCAACTTCAATTGCTGGCACTGGTGCTCGATTATCTTCACGAACAGGTTCACTCAATGAATTCGAGGTTAACATCCTAAAATCTTCATATCCATTGTCGATAAGTGTAACAGTATAGTAGACCTCTCTGTCGGTGCCATCCGGAACTGCAAGACGATGGCTATTGGTACCTGCTGGCAGATCCATGGCAACTAAGGAAGGATTTAGATCTGCCCAATTTTCTCTGGTAGCAGGTACTGGATGTTCATAGATTCGTATTGTGTATGCATTCAATCCAGTTTCTGTTAATTGGCCAGGGAAAAATACTGGTACAGTATTATCCCATTCTAGAACTGTCTCTGAAGTTGCACCATCATAAGTTGCTTTAAGATTGAAGGGTGTTGATATTGGATTCGATTCTTCTACTACTGGAATATAATTTTGCGAAATATTCATCTGAACTAATCCATGTTCCACGCCATTAGAAAGAACAGTCGAAACAGCATAGTAGTAGGAACCATTGGAAGTATGAGAAGTCAAGAAAGTAGCACTTCTTTCTTGATCTAAACAAGAAAATGCATCTTGTTCAGGAAGACACGCATTAACTTCGGCAAAATGTGTGTAGTTTCCATCTGTAATATCTGATGCATTAATTGGTTGTGATGCTCGATAAACGCGATATTTGACTAATGGGAGATTTTGGATTGTACTGGAAGAAATTCCTCCTTCGGTTCCACCGTCTCCACCTATGTTCCTCCAAGTAATCCTGGTGTACTCATATGTTGAATCCCAAACTGCCTGCATTTCTTGAGCCTGAACATCATTCGGGTCACCAATATCATCGTAATCATAGTGGTCATCTGCAGCCACTGGGGAGAACGAAATCATGCTGAATAAAAGGATGAATACAAGCGTGAAACTGGAACGAGACTTCGTAGACATGGCTGGACCCATACTACCTATGGTACTCTAACTGACATGAACTTGACGCCGAGAAGATAACTTAGAAACCGGTTCTTTACACCATTGAAGTCGCCGGAAGAACCTTGCATGAGTTATTCTAAACCCTTTCATGGACGAGGTTAGGAAGGTGAGCCCGTGGCCAAATATCGTAAGTATGTCTAGATTGGGAGCAGTCCCTGTCCTGATTGCCATTTTTGTTTGCTGGGGCAATGAACAAAATTTTCCAGATTCTTGGTTCTGGTGGATAGTTTTAGGGATTTTCAGCATTGGTATGGCAACAGATGCGTTAGATGGATACTTAGCGAGAAAATTGGACAGTGTTACCATTTTCGGGAGAATGATGGATCCATTGATTGATAAGATCCTTATTCAAAGTGTACTAATTTTACTATGTGTATCTAGTTGGACATCTTCCTTGGTTCCCTATTGGGCTGTAATTCTCATCATTTGTCGCGAAACATTGATCACTGGGCTAAGAGGGTATGCCGAGGTTCAACAAATCGACTTTTCAGCAAGTAAATTAGGCAAAGGAAAGACTATGTCGCAAACTATTGCAATAGTTATGATTCTAGCAGGTATGGCAATACATGGTGTTTCAATGCAAGAAATGTTGTATTCAGAAATTTGTTACTGGGCAATGATGATAGCAACAACATTAACCGTTATCTCAGGAATAGATTACGCAATTAAACTACGTTCTGCAATGTCTTAATCATTCATCCAATCGATAAATGGTTTTCTTGTAGGATGGCCGGTATTAATCCAATCTTGAATAGAAGACCAAACCATGTGTGGTTCAGATGATGACGTTTCAAATTCTGCAACATTTTCATTTTCAACATCGGACCAAGAACTGCCGATGATTTCCCATTCAACATTCGACTCTATCTTCCATTCAGGATATCCTCGTTGCTGAAGTCTTTCACGAAGAATTGACGGTTTACATCTTAGAATTACGACCGCATCTACTTGCAAATAATGACTTAGATGTCCATCAACGATCAACGGACCATTTATTCGGCCAAGAGTTTGACGAAGTTTCTCAATGTCGATTTCTCTAGCCTGTTCTTTTTTATCGAGTTCTCCCAATAATTCGTGTTTCTCTGCTAATTTCTCAACTGAAATAACCTTCCAACCACTTGATTTAGCCAGTTCAGCAATAGTCGATTTTCCGGACCCAGGAGAACCAGAAAGAGCAATAGAGATACTGGGAAACATACCCTCGGCTCGACTATACTAAACATGAAGGCTCCGAGAATCGCAATCTTGACGCTCCGTCTTTACTTGGCTGTGGTATGTCCGAACACCCTGAAAATGGTAGTGAGTCAGAAAATAGCACACGGGGAGGCATCTATTCCATTATTTCGGCATGTGACCCGAGAAACTCTTTTCTTAATTGGCTTCTAATCGCAGTTCCAATCGCAGGGTATGCAAAATTGGCCCATCTTGATGAATCGATACAATTTATTTCTTCGATGATTGGAATTATGCCATTAGCATTCTTGATGGGAAAGGCAACAGAAGAGATTGCCACAAGAACCTCTGAATCGGTAGGTGGATTGCTAAATGCTACATTCGGAAATGCTGCTGAAATAATTATTGCAATAGTAGCTGTTTTTGCTGCTGCCAGTGCATTTTCAAGTAATGATTTGCAACTTGGAAATGCGATGGTTACACTAGTAAAAACTAGCTTAATTGGTAGTATTCTTGGAAACTTACTGTTAGTAATGGGTCTCTCATTCCTGTGGGGTGGACTACGTCACAAAGAACAGAAATTCAATCCTCAGGCTGTTAGTATCAATACAACTCTACTTCTTCTCTCAACTATTTGCTTGATCTTGCCTACTGTATTCCATATTGCTCTATCAACTAGTGGGATTGAAGAATCTGAAATTGTACAAGGAGTATTGATGGTCTCTAGATTAACTGCAATTGTTTTAATGGCATCCTATGGATTGCTATTGTTTTTCCAACTCAAGACTCATTCAGATATGATGTCGGGGAGTTCCCATGGTCATGAAGAACCGACTATGGAACTCAAGGATGCTGGAATATTACTCCTGCTTGCAACAATTTTTGTTTCTTTGATGGCTGAAATAATGGTTCATTCTGTAGAAGCAGCAGGTGAAGCAATTGGTCTATCAGCAGTTTTCATTGGAGTAATTCTTCTGCCTTTGTTCGGTAATGCTGCAGAACATTTCACTGCTGTTGTGGTGGCTGGGAAAAATCGAATGGACTTATCTATCGGAATTGCAGTTGGATCATCGGTACAAATTGCAGCATTTGTTGCACCTCTTGTAATCCTAGTCTCTTGGATAATAGGTGTCGATCTAAGTTTTGAATTCGGATTATTGGAAACTGCGGCTTGCATGCTTGCTGTTTTGATTGCAAATAGTATTGCAAGAGATGGGCAATCTAATTGGATGGAAGGGGCAATGCTACTTGCAACATATGTTATCATTGGATTGTCTTTCTTATTCTATCCTTGATTACTTTCTTCTGAACAATGGAGTGGTCCCTGCAAGAACCATCAGATTTGGTTCAACCAAAGGTTTAGTTCCTTCTGCTGGAACTCGAATATCTACTCGACTACCTAAACGAATCATACCGTATCTTTGTCCTCGCTGAAGATAATCAGAAATAAAAGAAAATGGAATTATTGTTCGAGCAATTGCACCAGCAATTTGAGTTACTTCAATAGAAATTCCCTCGTGAGATTGAAAGACCGTTCTTACACGCTCATTTCCTTCACTCTCTTTCTTTGATGCCTTTCGAAATGGACCCCGTGTTCTACCCTTTCCAGTACGATGCTCCATTGCAACAATCTGTGAAGAAATAGGACTACGTTGTACATGTACATCAAGAGGAGACATGTAAATTGCAATTCGAAAAACATCAGTTGGGAGTTCATCACCAGAATGGACTGGTTCCCATCTCTGTTCAGTTTCAAAGCTCAACGGATTTTCAGGTACTTGAGGAAACCAATCACCCATCAATGGGTGTGTTTCAATTTGGTCCGTTTTTCTCTCTTCATTTGTAGGACGACGACCAGTAGATCGTTCACGAACTACAAACATGACTCTTCCGTCAGCAGGAGAAACTACTAATTCTTTGTCTGAAGGAATATGTCGTTCAGGATCTCGATGAAAGAAAATTATGAATGTTGCAAGGCACGCTAGAATAACTCCCGCTAGAGTAACAAAACCCCCTGGATCAGATACCATGAACGAAATAGAAAACATACCTATAGACATTGCAGAAACAAGGATTGAGGGGCCTTGTCCTGGCTGGGCGATGCCCATCAAAAACTCACTCTTCTTCCTGTTCCGCAGTTCCCGCTGGATTCACTTGAATCTCATCATCATCGGTTCCTAACACACCATCGGGTCCAGCATCAACTGAAACTTCTACTGGTCCAACTGGGATGGTAGCTCCAGTCTTTTGTGCGGTGGAAATTGCTTCTTCCATTCTTTGCTTGAAACTCTCTTGAGCCTTTTGGAATTCTGCCGCCTTTTCAACTGCTGATTCAATCATTTCATATCTATCTTTGATTGCCTGATTTAGATCCTCGAAGACCTTCATATGTTGTACATACCAATCATCACGAGCCTCTAGTTCTGATTGTGCTGTTTGAAGTTGTTCATCAAGTTCTTCTGTAATCTCATAAACACGTCCAAGCATAGCACGTTCTTTGGAGTATTTTTCTTCCATCTTTTCTAGTTCAGGTTCTAAATGTTCTACCCTCTTGGAGGATTTTGCTCCATCTAATTCAAGTTCTCGTATTTTGTTGTCTTTTTCAGATAGAAGATGTTCGAGACCTTCACGTTCGATTTCACGATCTAAAGCCTCTTTTTCTAATACATCAATAAGTGCTTGTTTATCTGCAATCTCTCCCTCAGCCTTGCGATATGCTTCATACAATCGTTCCAATCTTTGTGTCTCTTCAGCGAGTCGAGTTTCAAGTCTGCGTACACGCTGTTCGGGGCTATCTTGTTCCTCAACCTCATCATCACTGAGCGGGTCCATAAGTTGTTGCAAACCACCTTCCGATATAACCCCGGCGGCTCTATTGGGCTATGTTCTTACAACTCAGCACTTAGTTAGGGCATTCAAAGCAAGAGAAATTGCCAAAGTCAAATTCTCGGATGCAGGGACATGTAATTTCTCATCAGGTCCATGTGCATTACCATCTGGGCCCATCGAACCAGTAACCAAAAACGCAGCATTAGGAAAACGATTTTGCATCATTGAAAGGAAAGGAATGGTACCACCTTCGAATAATGGCATCCAATTTTCTCCATACAAATGCTGAGCAGCACGATTTAGTGCGGAATCTATGGAAGGATGAAGTGGAGGAGCTCGGAATCCATCTGCACCAACAACAGGAGAAAAAGTAACTTTAGCACCATGAGGAGGGTTTGCTTCTAGAATGTTCTTAACGGCCTGTAATGCAATCTCTGAATCTACACCTGGCGGAATACGGAAAGAAAGTGAGAATTCAGAAAATGGCCTCAAAACATTTCCAGCATCTGCGGTAGAAGGAAAACCATTTGCACCTATTACGGCAAGAGCTGGTCGCCAATTTCCATTCAAAACTACCTCGACTGGATCTATGACTTGAGGTTCTACGCCGTCTAACAAAGGAAATCCGTTCCATACCAAATCACCTAATACCTCAAGAATTCTTTGTGCGCGATTTCGTAAAGATTCATCAATCTCGACATGAAGTTCTGGAACTAATATTTCCCCAGTAGTTGAGTTTTCAACTCTTGAAATCAAATTTCTGGCAATTCTAAAAGTCTCGGGAATTATACCTCCAGCAAAACCTGAATGAACTCCTTCACTACTAACTTCAACCTTTAAAGTTCCAGCTACTAATCCTCGTAATGATTCAGTGACCCATATATTTTCGTAATCACCAGCCCCAGAGTCGAGGACCACAACAAGATCAGGAGTACCAATTTTGTCAGAAAGAGAATCCAAGTAAGGAGGTAGGTCAAAAGATCCAGACTCTTCACATGTTTCGATCAAAAAACGACAATTTGGATGAGGGATATCATGAGAACGTAAAGTTTGAACTGCTAATGCACAGAGATACCCCCCATATCCGTCATCTACACTTCCTCTCCCGAATAAATAAGGAGATTCAAAAACCGGCTCAAATGGATGTTTACCTTCAGACCACAAATCAGTTACTGGAGGTTGTTTGTCCAAGTGGCTGTAAAACAATACATCTCCTGAACCAGTACCTGGTACATCTACAAGTAAAATGGGAGTTCGCCCAGGTAAACGATGAGTCTCATATGTCATATCTTCAATACCAAGAGTATCCAACCATGAACAAAATAATTCAATCGCTTGATCGAGTTCGCCTCTAGCCTCCCAATCAGGATCAAAACTGGGAGATTGGGCAGGAATCCGGATAAAATCACATAAAGATGGAAGAACAGAATCTGCCCAATTCGTCCGAATATAATCCAACATAGAGTCCACTTGGGAATCTTCCATGTAGATTGCCAAACCAATTAGCACATTGAGCATTCCGATATTCTTTATTTAACAAATATGAAATTTGATATAATCATAGACAAACCAAAAAGAAAGAAAAGAATCTGATTTACTCTGTAAGCAAAAGGATGGGTATACTTCGAAACCCATCCTTTTCCTCGTACATGTGTGCCACCTTTGACCATACAGAAACCAGCATAGATCAATAATAATAATCCAACTACTAACGATAAATCAAACCTTACCATAAACAGACGAGTAGTTTGTAGTAAATCTTCATATCGATGGTTGAAACATCAGAATTGACAACAATGATGGCTTGTGTTAGAGCAAATAAAGGATGAAGGATCTTTTTTGATTCCATAATCAATAGCAATCATCTCATTCAATAATGGATGTAATTCAGATTCTACAAGAGACATGATTTCATCACTCATCTGAACCAATCTACCAGAAACACCAACCCATATCGCAGGATTTTCAACAATTCTTCTTTCCAATCCATTACTAGCCCTGATTGATTCCTGTAATTCTAATGCATGATGGTAAATGAAAAGCTGATGACGATGCTTCATAATTATTGACTTCTCGGCATCTGAAATTTCACCAGCTGGCATTATTTCTAACAATGTTCCTTGATTTTCTTCGTTAGATTTCAAAAGAATTTTTGCATCTTCTGTCTTTAGATCTATAGGCATTATTTTTGACTTATTTTCGGGGCATTGATATGCAATTACTAAATCAATAAGCCCACTTAAACGAGCAACTTTCTTTTCTGCAATTGCAAAAATATGTAGTCCTCTAGGAGTGTCTTGAGATATCTCAAGCGGTGTACTATTAACATCCAATTCCATACCAAATGGTAATTCAGTTCTTACACCATCTAGGGTACCCATCTTTCCCTCAAAGTTATTCAGAAATTGACCCAATTCAGAATTGTCAAGATTTGAAATCATTGTAGTTACTAACTTCTTTGTTTGATCGATATCAACATTAGACGTAAGGAATTCTTGGAAGACTTCATCCATCGCCTTTTCCAGGGAATTACCTTGCCAACGTGAGCCTAGATTCTTTGTCCATTCAATGGGTAGTGGAAGAGAATCTGGCGAACGTCTAGGACTTGGAACTCCAATTTCTACCAATCGATGTACAATAGTTCCGAGTACATTTGCCGCCGGCAAAATATTTTCTTCAATTTCTTGATCATTTCCCAAGAGGTTGATTTCTTGTTTCAAACCAATTCGATTCTCTAACCAATATTTACGCATACAAGTATTGGCAATGTCAAGACTACTCGGTGAAATATTTGATTTCAGTATTATTTCTCTAGGGTTCGAGGTAGTACTGGAAGGACCATTTTCTTTTATATGATTCAAGGTTTCACTTAGATCAAACATTGAACGAAATACTGTTTTAGGAATTGTTCTATCTTCAAAGCATTCAGGAGAATGATAAATCCTAATGCCGATTCCTTTGTCAACTCCAATTCTACTATTCATAGAAACAAATACTGGATCTATTGTAAGTTGATACTTCTTTGGAGTTGAGGTTAATTCAACGCCTAATTTTTCATTCCCAATAAGCCAAGGAGAATTCACATTCTTTATTGTTGAAGATTGGCGCATAGACTCCAATAACATAGATCCAAATGAAGGGGTTGAACCATGTTCAACCTCTAATTTAATTCCTGAATCGGTAAATATAGTACCATTTGGAGCACCAGAAATAATTAATCTATCTTCAGCTCTAGTAGCTGCTACATACAATAATCTTCTAGCCTCGGCTTGAACTTGTGATTCGTGTAATATTTTGATATAATTCCATACCGATGAAATAGGATCTTTCTGATCTAACCATGGTTTAGGATGTACACCAAACATCTGAGGAGTTACAATCAATCTATCTTGATTTTCATGAATCAAGCGAGTTTGAGATTGCCCAAATATCCCTGCTAAAATCACAACCTTTGATTGTAGTCCTTTGGACTTGTGTATTGTCATTATCCGAACTCCACCTGAGGAGGATATATCTTTGGCTGCAGCACCATCTCCATCACGTTCTATCCTTGCAAGACGATCTGCTAATAGAACAATATCCCCTCCACTTTCTTGTAACGTATTCCGAATAAAATTAACAAAATTCTCAGCGTCAATTCTATCTGAATCCATCGGATAAGCAAGCAATAAATCACTGTGGTCAATCGTCCAATCCAATAATTCAATTATTCTCCCAGATTTCACACGATTATACCATCCTTGAATTAAGGAGGATTGTTGTTCAGTGTGAGCAAAATCAACCATCCTTTCAATTAAATTCGAACCTTTAGGAGAATTTCTGATGAAACGATCTAGTTCATCATCATTCAATCCTACCAAAACCGATCTTGCTACCCAAGACGCATGATGACGGTGGTGAGGTCGTGCACATAATTGTACAAGGCCCAATAATGGACGAACAGAAGGACGTGAAAATAGTGCTCCCTCCTTATCCGCCTGTACAGGAATCCCTAGTGCACTCAATCCATTCAATATTGATTCAAGATAATGCTTACGACTTGGTAATAGTACCATTATGTCACTAGGATCAACAGCGGTACTTTCGATGATATGTTGTTGATCCCCAGAAGAGTGCCCAATCTTACAATCAGAACCATCTACCAATGCCCTTATTCGTTCCACAATCAATGAGGATTCCAATTCTTTTTTGTTTGCCTTACCATGTAAAAATAGATCTATCGGATGAGTGGGATCACTAGGAACTTGGTTAATACCTAAAGGTCCAATTGGAAGTAGCCACTCAAGTATTCCGGGATCATTTTCCTTTTCGGGGGAAGGGGTTAATTGTTGATCTTCGGCATACCAATCAGCATTTGAGAAAGTTTGATGTCTGGAGTGGAATACATCTTTCCACCAACGATCCATTACGCGGAGTAAGCCCCCAGATGTTCGATAATTAATTGATAATCTCACATGGCCAGATCTACGAAGTGATATTTCCTCAGAAGATATTTGATGCACACCATCTGTACCATCAAATCTGACTTCTGGATTCAATAACTTTCTATTTTCAGAACTATGCATAGATGCACGAACAAACGAATCATGTAATGCTCTGGGATCTCTACTCCATTCCATTGTTCTAAGGGGATTAGGTTCCTTGAAAATATCAAGAGTAGATAATTCATGGTTATTTATTCGCCGGAGATGGTCTGCAAATCGATGGAATGTTGAAACTTGAGCTTGTCTAAACAAGTAAATACTCTGCTTAATATCTCCAACATAACAAACCGTAGGTTCCCATTCTAGATTCTGGTCTGGAATTAAATCTGATTCTTCTCTTAATCTAGGACCCCACAATCTAGAGAGAAGCCTCCATTGACGAGGATTGATATCTTGTGCTTCATCAAGAATCATCGCTAGATATCTTCGTCGTATTCGTTTCAACAAATCAATACGCTCAATCAAATCGACTAGGGCCTTTTCCGCCTCAGAAGTGTTTGCATATCCCAATGAAGTGGGATCTTCCATGGCTTCTTGAGCAAGTTCCAGAGAACGGTCTAAATGAGTGTCTGACCACGGACGATGTATATCGATTTGATCTAGAGATTGAATTATCGGTTCTGAATAGAATGTGCGACATATTTGTGGACATCGAGACAAAAGTAGGTCCCCTGCCAATTCAGATATATCCTCAAAATCATGTAGTCCTCTGGTTGATTTAAGTTTACGAAGAATACCCGCAGTCGCACGATGGACTATCCATAGATCATTCAGCATAGTTGCTTCTTGGACAAGATCGAATCGACGTCCATCTGAAATATTTCTTCCAGAGTATGAAGTTGGAATATCAATAATTTGAGGACGAATTGGATAATCTGAGGGCATATGGGTCGGAATTGAATCATCGAGTAAACCTACAATAAATGCTATTTTTCTTTCGAAAAGATGTTCTTGTTTTGACCATTCATCCTTCGCTTTAGTTGCTAGAGATTTCAGTTCTTCACTAATTTTTGGATAACCAGAATGCCCTCTTTCCCAAGCATCAGTATTGGGAGGTAAATATCCTCTAGGCAGAAGCGATGGAGAACCTGTTAATCCATTACCTCCATCTGCTCTGGCACCTGTTTGTGAAGATGTAATTCTAAAAAGATGGAATATTCTTACCAATGCCTCCCAACTGTCAGCAGGAGGAGGGAGAGAAAGTGCGTGATCCAAAGCTGCAAGCCTTGTACCTGAGTCAGTATCTTCTATTGCTCCTGCGTTTTCGATTAATTCCAACCATTCTGCTAAAGGAGTTTGCAGTCGGTTCAAGGTCTGAAAAATATGATCTTCATCTAACCAAGATGTGATTTCTCTACGAATTAGATCTGGAGACACTGAATCAATAGATGGATCATATAATTGCTCCACAGCACCATCTAAAAATACCGATCGACTTAGCATTCCTTTCAAAATTCTTCTACATGTGTGAGTAGATCCTACTGTTTGAGAGACTCTTCTTCTCGCTTCAAAGAATTGATCTAATATTTCTGAAGGAATACCTGCATCTACAGCTTCACCCCTTCTGTTATTATTGTAAGGAAGACGCCAAGCAGTGTTTACTGCTAATGTTTCCAGTGAAACACGTTGCGTTTCTGAAACCTGTTCATCAGTCACATCAAGCCCCAACAAAGCACGATGAGGAGATACTAGGCGGGTGAAAAATGAATCAATTGTACCTATTGGTGCATCTTCCAGAAGCATACGGAATTGATCAGGAAGGCCTTGAACAATTATTCTAGAATCAGCACCATCCTCATCTTTTCCAGACGTTGTTCCCGCTCTTAATTCTCCTAAGGCAATTCTAATTCTATGTTTGAGTTCTTCGGCAGCAGCATTGGTGAATGTCAATACAATTACTTCAGTTGGTAGAAGTCCACTCCATTGATTTAAATCTATACGATGAGCATTCCCATCTACTATCATTCCACCAGCCAATCTTCCAGGGCGATATGGACGTGGTAAGATTACTGATGCCCTTTGAATTGGAGTTAGATAGTGTTCTATTACTCGATCAACTATTGTCTTAGTCTTTCCAGTACCTGCACCTGCATCAATTACTAGATGAGAATCTAGGTTTAATGCAAGTCTTTGTGCATGATTCAAACCCATTTATCCTCACCTCCAATACCCGATAGGCCACAGATATCTGAAACAGAGCAATATGAGCAAATCGATGATGGGTTAGGTGCAACCTGACGATTTCTAGCTCCATTAACTGCTTTGAAAACTGTATTCAAGCGATGGTCCAACCACGCCCTAAATCCTGATTGATCAGGGGAAGTAGAGGTACTAGTAAATGGCCTAAATAAACCTGTTAATATACTCGTTTTTTCTCCAATCTCTAATTCATCTAATTTTGAAGTCCAGTTAGGATCAAGTTCAATATGATGTATTGTTTCTAATCCAATATCGCTTACCCCTACTCCAATAACTAAGTCTCCTTTATGTTCTATTTCCCATGCTCTGGCATAAATTGCTAGTTGAACATCTTCCAATAACGCGCTAAGATGTTTGTCTGCTCCTCTATCTTTTGATGCTGTCTTAATGTCACGAATCAAAACCAAACGTCTGGGTTTCCATTTTCCGTCGGGATACAATGGCGCAACTTCCAAACTACCGGATTCATCTACCAATTCTCCATTCTTACCAAATGGAACTAAATCTACTCTATCTATGGACCCTCGAACTTTAATTTCATAACCAGACTCATCAGTTCCAATAACAGTACCATCGCCATTACCCAAATTCTTTCCAATCTTGTATTCCATACAAATCGGAACTGAATCAGGAATCTGAAATTCTGCCGCAATAATTTCTGCAAATCTTCCTGATGGAGGAATTTTCTGACGCTTAGATAACCAAGTTCTCCACAATTCTTCATCCATTCCAACAAGATCACGTAATCTTTCATCTGTTACAACATCAGATCTAGAAAGCCAAGGAGCATGTTCATCAAGTAATGTTGCCATATTAGTCATTAATTCATTTCCATCAGTTCCACTAGTAGCAACAGATCTGGGTATGAACGATGTTCGTTCTACTGAACGAGACATTCCGAGAGTTTTCTCAATCATTCCTTCGGTAACTTCATGGATTAAAACTCCCCGTGTTCTTTTATCAAGTTCTTCATCAGGAATATCATCTGAAGCAGCATACAGGGCCTGACTTAGCCAGCCTTTTCTTCCACATTCAATCCAAGATTGAATCCTAGATGGAGACCACACATCTGGGACTTTCCATTCATTGCCCTGAGAATGACCATGCCGAAAATCTACTGCTTTAATTTCGATTTCAGAAGGAAAAAGTGGTCTAGGATCTATTGACATAGTCTCTTTTTCATTCCATAAACCTCCAATAACAGGCCAAGAAGGATTCTCAACTGGAAGAGGTAAATCTTCGGCAAGATGTTTAGATTTTGGAATGATTGTTAATGGTTTAGTACTAACCACTGAATCTCGAATTTTAGCTTCTGAATGATAAGCTTCTGAACCTGAAAGTAAAGAAGGTTGTCTCTGGATTCTATCTGCAAAATATTGAGATTCTAGAGTTACTAAGGGAGAGGTGTATGATAATGGAAGTGTAGTAATTTGTTGTCTTTTTAGTAATAAATTTCCTTCAGAAGAACGTTTACTTCTCCATGAAACACCATGTCCATTCTCTACAACTATTGTTGAAGAGCCATCAGAATATGGTTCAACATTTCGATCTTCAGCTACAATCAATAAGTTGTCATTATGATTTATTTGACTCCACCCTAAACCATCTGAGAAATCTTGTGAAGAAAGAAATGAAGGTAGAGATTCAGGATTGGAATGTTCTCTCCAATATTCTACATATGGAGCAACTGGTGGAGAGGATTCATCTAAAATTGTGGGATCGATAACCACTACTTCTTCTCCTGAATAGTAGATCGACTGTAACAAATGACGCGTATGGCGAATAGGGCCATCTGGACGCAATATTCCCAATCTTTGTCTTTCTTCCTCTTGCAATAAAGGTGGCAAAGTAACTCTCAGATCCCAATAATCAGCAGTTGGCTCCACGAGAATTACGCGTTTTGCTTCACACCCTAATACTTCGTCTGGTGTTCTGATTAAAACAGAGGAAAATGGTGATGAGACTTCAGGTAAAACACCGGAATCAATTACAGCTTGAACTTGGTCACACCAGATTTCTGTACTTTCAGGCAGGGAAATACCCATAGATTTCTCATAAGATCTTAAATTTGATAATTCAGACATTAATATCTGTAGTCCTACTAAACCATCAGCTCTTTCACCATCAAAATTATTCGAAACATTTTCATTATTAATCATAGAAATTACATTGTTTAACCATAAATCAGGAGATGATTCGTCTATTTCAAATGGTAATTCTTGACCTGTAAAGCATCCTTTCCAGAAGGATTCATCTTTCAAGAAATTAGTATCTTGATTATTCAAAATTGGAGAAAGTGCACCGATTGTGCAAAGAAACCACCACTGTGTCTGTTCAACTGCCAAAGGATTTCTAGATTCAGAAGCATCTGATGAAAATGCGCGAAGCCAGTCATGAAGAACACCTTTTCCCCCAATTAATCGACGGTCTCGGGCTAATGATTCCAGTACTTCACGATCTGGAATTGGTCGAATATGAGTTTCAGTTGGATGATTGGGTACTTTTTCTAATTCAAAGAGGCGGATAGTACGTTGAACAGCAAACGAAAGAAGGGACTCAAGAGAGAAGCACTCTTCAGAATGAGCAATCTGGATCGCTGAGTAAATCCAATGAACAAATGGGCTACTTCTAAGCTGTGATTTGCTCTTAGACACTGGAATACCAAGTGACGCTAATTCATTTTTCCATTCTGCAGGAAGGTTATTTCCTGAAGGGTGAATCAATAAAATATCATCAATTCCTGAATCCAGATATTTCTTAATTATTCGAGCTGTTACCCTTGCTGATGATGATGCTTCTCTAATATGGATTCGATGAATATTTGGAGATTTTTCGTCCTTTTTTGGTTCATGAGATGGTATCCATGACGGTAAGTCTGCTGATGATTTAACTGGATGAATATCATCAATTAATAATCCATGATACCCCAACCGGTGTGATCCATGATAGCAAAGTTGGTGAATAGGAATTCGCAATGAAATACACTCTAAAATTTTCAAGTAAATTGGGTCGATGTTT
>OCVP010000131.1_pt1 | contig 34182 bp, 23 predicted proteins | sample 1539171 | NCBI WGS metagenome assembly OCVP01 (sample SAMEA51879418, study PRJEB22527) | metagenome
TTACATAATACAGGATTAAACGTATTTGATTTAGATGTAGATGGTCATACAAACTTAGATAATGTAAATGTTTCTGGTATTACAACATTTGCGAATAATGTACACGCTGCTAATGTTTTTACATCATATTTAAGTTCATCAAGTGCATTAGTAGCAGTATACGCAGATATAGATGACTATGTAGATGTAGGAAGTAATATTAAATTAGGAAATGCAGGTATTATAACTGCAACTGGGGCAGACATAAATGGAGACCTAGATGTAGATGGTCATACAAACTTAGATAATGTAAGTATCGCTGGTGTTTCAACATTTATTGGTAATATTTCCGTTGGTGGAAACTTTACTGCATCTAGAAAAGTTCATATTAAAGATTCTGGTCAAATAAGACTTGAAAATACTTCGACTGGTGCTTGGGCTGGATTAGAATGGTTGGTAAGTAGTGGAACAAATAATTATGATGCCTATATGGGTTTGCAAGATTCTGATGGATTATTCTTCATAGATAATAATTCTAATGGAATTGATTTTTGTATTACACAAGGTGGTAAAATTGGTATAAATCAAACAGCACCTTATGCGGATGTTGATATTACATCATCAGTGGAGGACACTGATGATAGTGCATTATCAGCACATGGTATAAGACTTGCTCATGTAGGAGCAACAGATGAAGAGGTTATACCAATCACAGCGGGATTCGTAACTCAACAAGCCAGAGCGAGAGCAGCTATTGGATTTATTTCAAAGACAATATCTGGTGCTGCTGGTATGGGTGGTGCTATTGGTTTCTATACAAGAAACACTGCTGATGGGCATGCTTTGTATAGAGCTGATGAAAAACTTCGCATCACAGAAGCTGGTAAAGTCGGTATTGGAACCGATAATCCAAAACAATGGGTTTCGATGAATAGTGGTAGAGTTAGTATTGATATTAAAGCTGATTATTATGGTGCTTGGATTGATGGTGACTCATCTGGCACCAGTTCTTTTAATGTTGGTAGGTGGCATAACGCTGGTGGTAGAATGCGAAGTGGTGGTAGTAATGATAATGATTTAGTTGTTGAAACACAAAATACATCACATAATCTTCAATTACAACCAAGTGGTGGAAAAGTTGGTATTGGGGATGATGATCCTGTAGTTAAACTCCATGTAAAAGGTTCTGGAGATTCTCATGCAACATTGAACGTTCATACTTCGATTGAGGATACAACATCTTATGCAGCAAATGTTGGTGGTCTTCAGGTATTTGAGGGAAGATATAACTCTGCAAATAGTCCTGCTGTTTTTTCTGCAATTCATGGTGGTAAAGAAAATGCTACGGATGGAAATTATGCAGGTTACTTAAGATTTCTGACACGAGCTCAAGGAGCAATGCCAGTTGAAAGAGCTCGCATTGCATCGAATGGATTTATGGGAGTGAATACAACCAATCCACAAACAGAACTCAATGTTATAGGATCAATTTCGGCTGGAAGAAACGTTGCAAAAGAACTTGGCACAATCATTAATATAAGTAGTAATCATAATGCACCAAGAAGCGGTGGTAATGTAATAAGTGGTCAAAAAAATTATGAGACTGGAAGTAACGATTGGCTCGCTGCAGGTGGTTCAAGGGTTAATGCTAATTTGACTATTGATTTAGGAACAGCAATAAGTTGCGATAGATTTGTTATCTATAATCAAAATGAATACGATCATTCCAACAGAGAAGTTAAGAACTTTACCCTTGAAGGTTCAAATGATAACTCATCTTGGACAACAGTTCTTGATGATGATTGTGGATGCTCTCACGGTCACGAACCAAATCCAGGTTTTAGTTTTAGAATTCCAGCAGGTAACATTTATGGAGTTGATGATAATGAAGGATTAAGTTATCGTTACTGGCGATTTACGATGAAGACCTTCCACGGTTCCGACTCTTATGGTGGTGTCACGGAGTTAGAATTATATCAAACAGGTACTTCTACTAATGGTGAACATGTTGGAAGTGAGGTTACAACAAGTTCTTTATCTGCTGGAGATGTTCATACTGAAAGACTTGATGGACTAAAAATGATAACCAGTTCAAAAGGTTTAAATATTCATACTGGTGAGGATGCTAGTGATACTTGGGAAATTACAGAGACGCAGACTAATACAAATGGTAGTTACTATGATAAAAGCACCATAAGACATAAGAGAGGTGTGATGGCAGTGTCATCCGCTTATAACACTGGAGACTTGTTTATCAGAATTGATAATCTATATAATTTACCTGGTAATGCTTGGTGGACTTTTGGAGTGTTGATTTTATCAGATGAAGTTGTAGGTACTTTGGCAGGTCATCACTCTTATGTGACTGCTATTAACATTCACGGTTTAGGTTCTTGGAGTTCTATCAGTAAACATGATATTAGAGGCACTATGACTGTATCAGTATCATCTCACGGATCTAATTTTATTGAATTATTCATAAACGTCAATGACAGTTCAAGAGGTCCTTGTACTGTTATATGTAACGGTGGTACTTTTGATCCACCTCGTATTTCTTTCCATTAATAATTATGGCATTTACAACAAGTTGGTCAGTAACTGACCTTGGTAACAAAAAATATGGAGACATCACAAATGTTGTGACTGTTGGTGTTAAATGCACAGTAAGTGAAGGTTCTTACAAAGGTGAGTGGACATCAAGTTTTAAAATTGGAACAGCTGATACAACTGCAGCAGGTTATATTGGATTTTCATCAATCACAGAAGCAAATTGTTTAGAGTGGGTGAAGGTTGCAATGGGTAGCACTGCAATGAGTGATGCTCAAGCATATGGTAAAATGATGATTGAAAATCAAAAATCAAATAGTAATAATGTTGGGGTGGTTACTAATACTATTCCTTGGTCATAAATAAGTAAAAAGTATATAGATGGCATTAGATAGATTGACAAAGGTAGATGGTGGCGGTATCAGCACGACTTCGGATTATCGTGTTGGTATAATTACTGCATCTAAATTTGTTGGTCCGTTTGATGGTTCTGGTGGTAATTTTTCAGGAGTAGTTACAGCAACTAATGGTGTTTTTTCTGGTAATATATCTGCGGTAGATGGAAATTTTTCAGGTAATGTCACGATTGGTGGAACCCTAACATATGAAGATGTAACAAATATAGATTCAGTAGGTTTAATTACAGCAAGAAATGGAATTGATTGTAATGGTGATATAGATGTAGATGGTCATACAAACTTAGATAATGTAAGCATCGCTGGTATAACCACGATGAGTGGAAATTTAAGTCTTGAAAGTACATATCCAAGAATATACCTTAAAGATACAAACCATAATCCAGATTTTTCTATACTAAACAATGATGGAAATTTAGGATTTCGTGATGATACCAATGGTGAATACAGATTACAAATTTTAGGAACAGGTGAAACTAAAGTATATCATAATTTAATTGTTGATAAGGATTTAGATGTAGATGGACATACAAATTTAGATAATGTAAGTTGTTCTGGAATATTAACTGCACAAAATTTTGATTATAAGACTGCTTCTAATATTAGAATTGGACAAAATGCTGCTCCTAATGTAACAATGAATAGAAACATTGCAATTGGAGATGATACCCTAAAAGTAGTTGCCACTCATAACAATATTGCAATTGGATATGCAGCAGGTGAGAGAAGTAGTACAGGTTCAGGTGGAAATGTTCTTATTGGTAGATTAGCGGGAAACTATCTCACCACTAGTTCTGCTACATTTATCGGTAATGCATCTGGTCGATATCAAACTGGAAATACTAACACAGCTGTTGGTTCTGCTTCATTACAAGGATCAAGTGGAGCAAGTGGTCAATCGAATACTGCGTTAGGATTCTGGTCACTACGTGAATCTACATCTTCTGATGAAAATACTGCGGCTGGTTTTCGTTCTTTATTAAATCTTACAAGTTCTTCAGATCAAAATACTGGGATAGGTGCATATGCATTACATAGCATAACTTCTGGTAGCAGTAAAAATACTTCGTTAGGTTATAGAGCTGGAGATGCTTTAGTTACAGGAAGTAATAATATAATTATTGGATATGGAGCAGACGCATCAACCACCACTACAAGTAATGAAATCACTCTTGGTGATGCAAATATCACACATTTAAGAGTACCAGGTATTGGAGTTAGTTTTAATAACACAGGTGGAACTCAACTTGGTATTATAACTGCAACTGATTTGGACATATCTGGTGACATAGATGTAGATGGTCATACAAACTTAGACAATGTAAGTATCGCTGGTGTAACTACATTTTCTACAAGTCCTGTAGTCCCTAATGGTACATATTATAAAGGTGTTATAAACAGTGGATCACAAGAAAAAATTGTAGGTGGATATATTAGTGGTAGCAATACGTTAAGACTCGGTGAGTCAATGTATTTGACAATGAATCCTGAAAGGTTAGGATTAGGAATAAATGATCCTCAAAGAACTCTACATCTATCTTCCAATAATACAGTTATTGCTTTAACTGATACCGCTGCTGGCACAAACCAAAAGACAAAATATATTTTATCTGACGCAGGTGTTTTTGCGGTTGGTAAACTCAGTGATGATTATAACACAGCAACAGAACACTTATATATTGATAATAATGGACTTGTAATTATTAATCGTGGTGGAAATGGTGGCACAGCAGATGTAAATGCTGATAATTTTGTGGTCAAAAATTATGATAGTAGTAGTTCTTGTGGAATATCAATTCTTAATGCAGACAATCAAAATTCAACACTATATTTTGGAAATGCAAGTGACACTAAACACGCAGAAGTAGTTTGGTCTGATGCAGCAAATTTATTCTTGATAGGAACAAGTAATGCTGGTGCTTCAATTAAATTTAGAGTTGCTAGTCAAAGTGATGCACTTACTATCGACTCAAATGGACATCTTTTACCAGGTTCTGCAGGTGCTCAGAATTTAGGTAGTACCACATTAGAGTGGGGTGATGTTTATATTGCTGATGATAAGAAATTACAGATAGGATCAAGTCAGGATCTGCAAATATATCACACAAATTCAGGGACTAGTTGGATAAGACATACTAATTCTTCTGAATATTTCATTCTTGAAGGAAATCAGATGGATTTCCGAGATTATGCTACTGGTGTTTATCGTGCTCGTATGGGCACTGCAGTACAATTATATTATAATGGCAATAATGTTAAATTAGCCACTACAAACACAGGTATCACAGTAACAGGAGAAGTCGCAGCATCACAAGACTATCCAGATATAGGTCCAACAGTAGATCTTAATTTTGCAGCAACAGAAAGTTTAGACCCAAGAATTGATTTTTATAGAGCATCAGCAGCAAGTTATATTGATCAAAACGGTAAACTTGTTCTTGTTCCTCCTAACACTCCAAGATTTGTTTATGATCAAACTACAAAAAAATGTAAAGGATTATTGATTGAATCTTCAGGAAGAAATCGTGTTAGCAGTTCAGGCACTAATGATGGTAGTGCCACAGCAGCTGGAACAGTTATTGGTAATGCATTTACAACTAATCAAGTATATCACGGAATTGAATTACCAACTGGTGAAATAGGAACAGTAAGAAAACTTGTTTCAAACAGTAGCGGAATGAGATATGGAGATTATGGTGGAACCGCTAATACATCATATACTGGTTCTGTCTGGTTGAGAGCAGTCAGTGGAACTGCAAACGTATACATTGATGTTAATGATACTAATACAATAAATCCTACCTTAACCGAAGAATGGGTAAGATATACTGTAACGTCTGCCACTAATAATAATTACAGATTTTTTGACATATATTTTGCTAATACTCAAAGCGTATATATGTATGGTGTGCAGTTAGAAGATAGTGCATATATGACATCTTACATACCTGTATATCCAAATATGTCTCATGGATTACGTGCTCCAGATTATGCAGTGATTGATGGGCAGAATTTTACTGATTTTTACAATCCAGATGAGAGTTCAGTTCTTGCGGTTGGAATGCCAAACAGACCTGCTTCTGCTCAAGGACAACTTAATATTGTACACATAGGTGATGATAATGAGGATGGTCATGGTATATTCAGAGAACACGGAACAAAAGATGTATGGTATCATATAAGAAATAACAACAATACTCCAAGCGGTGGTAACTTAAATCCAAGTGGTTTTGGTGATTGGGATGCAGGAGAGGAAGCAAGAATTGCAATTGCATTTAAGAGTGGTGATCAAGCAATTTCTGTGAACGGAGGTAATCAAATTACTGCAACTGTAACAAGTAATTATCCAACTGCAAATATTACAAAAATGTGGATAGGGTCTCATGGTACTGGTTCATTCTTTGAGGGAACTATAAGTCGAATTGCATACTATCCAAAAAAATTGACAGATTCTCAGTTGAACACCCTGACTGACTCATAAATATCACAGGAGAATAATTATCAATGCCTAATCTAGTCGGAATCGGAAATACTCAAACTCCCACCAACGCAATGTTGGGTGGATTAGCGTATCAGAATCCAAAAAATGCTACATTAGAGAGTGTAAATATAAAACATATTACTAAAATTAGTCAGACATTAAAACCTGGAACAACAATTGGTGGTATATATGTTTATGATACAAGTCGAGATTCGGATGGGGGAGCATGGAGATATCGAACTCAACATACATCATGGTATAATGAAACTTTAGGAACTTTACTTAGGGGTAATCGAAGAGAGTTTCCTGCTATTGCAATTCTTGTCAGTCTTGAGGGTGGAAATACTGATCATGGTGGTATTGGATATTGTTTTGATATTTACGATGCAGACGATCCTGAGTGTCCTTTATGGATGAGATTTCCAATTGAGAGTTATAGTACAAGTGCAAACTGGGCAACTCATTTAACAAGTCTTGGTAGAGTAACTTTTCAATCTTATTCCACTGGTCCAATCTGTGCTTTAAATGGACAAATATTCATAGGAAATTCATATGATGGTGGTACAAGTGGTGTTGGTTGGATGGTCAATATGATTAGTGAGAAAATGATTGATGTGATAAGGTACGGTGTTGCATCAAATCAATTTTATTACTTAGGTTCAGAAATATCAGCAAGAGGAGATGTTCCACGTAGTGACGATAATGCTAGAGGAGCAAAATATGGTGCTGGTGATAATCATACGTCAATGTCTAAAAGTGGAATAACAGGAAAACCTCTTGCAGGTGCTTGTGAAGATGTTGATATGTTTGTTGAACAATTTTCATCTATTGACGATGATACTGGATTACCATTTCCATCAATTGCTCTTGGTCTACGTGGTGGACTTTCAATTGTAAGAGGTCACGACAAAGGAGTTGATGATGACACCTTTGGTTCATATGGTGTTTATAAATGTAGTTTTGGACATAAAGGAGATTTAGCATATATCATTAGGAATGCTAATGTGGTTCAAAGTTACTATACACCACTTGGTGATGCAGGAATTAGTGGAAGTAAAACAGGTCAAGTTGGAGATAATAACCAAAACACAACCCTTTATTATCATTATAATCTATCAACGAATACAAATCCTACAATGGGTATTGTCTACTCTGGTTATGAAGATGTTCGACTTGTTCCAAGTCCTTATGGAGAATATGCTGATGATTTATGGTTAATTCCAAGTTCAAGTAAACCACTTAATTTTTATCTTGGTTCAGGTCGTGATAATACAAACCCAAATAATATGGGATCAATAGTTCATACAATCGCTGCTAATCTAATTACAGGATATATGCCAGGCGATTGTCAGATGGCAGTGATGGGTGAGTGTGCAAATGGTCCACTATCATTATATAATGGTGGATCTATCACAGAGCAATTACATTATGGAAATGAATTTGATTCAGATACTGGATTCAGTCATGTATCCACAGCCATTTCAAATGGATACTTATTCATGGCAGATGTAGGTTCTGCAAGAGCAACAAGAAATGTGTCAGGATTTTTAGTTTCAGGTAAAAAATATTATTGTCAATATGAAAGGGGAGAAAGTACTAATAATTTTACATTTGATGATGATGGTGCTGGTGCTGGTCTTGGAGGTGTAACAGACTATCATCAATCAAATTTCCAAGCTACTGGAACTTACGGATTTGTATTCACTGCAACTGGATCGAATCGACTTCGTATCATAAGAACTCAAACTGGTTCTGGTTCTAATATTACAGTTTTATATTTAAGAATTTATGATATCTCTGATGGAAATGCAAATGTTGCACAACAACATTCTTTACATCACGCATCATCAGGTGGTAAAAACTTTGGTTTTGCAGTAATTGGAACTCTTAAAAGAGAACCAGTTGCACCAGGTGCAGATTTGATGTGTTATAGTGGTTGGAGTGCCTCGAATTACTTAGTAAGAGGATACGATGATTTATCAGGTAATACTGATTATACTGATTATGGAACTAATGATTTTATGTGGCATTTCTGGGTATATCCAGGAGGAACATCAAGTCAGACATTAATTGGTGTTGGAGATGCACACCTAAACAATGGATTTAAAATTGGAATTTCACAAAACAATGGTGGTTTTTATTTGCAAGTTGGTTACTTAGGTGTAAGTAATAGTTTCGCAAGCACAAATAGTATATATGCAGCACTAAATGGGTACCAATGGAATTGTTGCACTGTTTGGAAAGTAGGTGATACTTTTAGATTGTATATAAATGGGCAATATTATGGATCAACATTTGGTGCAAGCAGCATTAACTGGTCTACTAAATGGGGTAATGGAACTGGTAAACCTATCACTACAATTGGTATGAGAGCAGGTGGTATTGCTACTGGAACCAGTATAGAAGCAGCTCATTCAAGTACGAAACTAGCATTAATAAGACATGGAAGAACACCAGGATATGGTGCTGAAGGTTTTGACGATGAGAAGATTAGAATGATGTACGAAGATGAAAAACAACTATTCAGACCAAATGCTCAATGCAGTCTCGGTGGTTCAACATCAACTACAAAGGCAATTGATTATGATCATTCAACTGATTTATTACATGTTGTCACTGACAGTGAACGTGCTGCATATCGTAGATTAGTAAGAATAAATAGAGTGGCAAGGACAAATTCATTAGTTTATCCAAAGATATCTGCTGAAGGTGGAGTTGTTGTGGAGGTGGTACAAGACTAATGGTACACATAAACGTAACTAAAGAACAATTTAATTTAAGAGAGACACTCACTCGCTTAGATACTGAGAAAATACCTTATGAGAAAATGCCAGTTGGTAGTGTAATTCAGGTGCAGCAACATCATTTATATGGATCTGGTCAAGTTAACACTACCAGTAGTTCCTTTCAAGACAGTGGATTGTTTATTGATTTTCATCCAAAATTTGCAAATAGTCGTCTTTTGGTAACTTGCGAGTTTAACGCACAATCTGGTGGTCAAACTAATAGTGGGATAAGATGGTCAATATTCAGAAATATAGATGGAACAGCAACTACTTCATCTCCCAGTGTAAATCTATTGTCAAATGCAGCACAGTCAATGAGCATTTCATATTTAGATGTAAATGGTTATATTCATGAAGGAACATCATTAACTATAGAAGATAAACCAAAAACAATTAAAAAAGTTCAATACAGATTATTCTTTTTCTCTCATAATGGTAGTGGAAATGTTGGTGTTGCCAGAGATTGGGGTGGTGCACACTTTACAGTAATGGAGGTTAGAGAATGAGGGAACCTTATATAGTTAGTGCCTTATTAGCACTTAAACCTGGTGCTGAATGGACAACCAGAGGAGATAATTATTCTGATATTGAATGGTTAGACAAATCTCAAACAATACCAACAGAGGAAGAATTAAATAGTAAAATTTCTGAATTACAAACAGAAGAACCTTTCAGACTTTTAAGAAAGGAGAGAAATAGATTAATTGCTGAGACTGATTGGACACAACTTAAAGATATTGATTTAGATATTATTCGTGAAAGAAATTGGAAAAATTATCGTCAAGCACTAAGAGATTTACCTGCTAATTCTAATCCAAAACTTAATAGTAATGGTGATTTAGATATGTCATCTGTAACCTGGCCAGATAAACCCTCATCATAAATAGTCAAAAAGTAATATGGCAATTACCATCAGTGGCGAGAATAATAATGACAAGATACTGGCATCTGATGGTGTTATAGATCAGATATCTGGTATTAATATTGTTGGATTATTAACTGCTGGACATATAAATGTTGGAAGTAATATTCAATTAGGAAATGCAGGTATCATAACTGCCACAACTTTTGTAGGTAATGTAACAGGAAATGTAAATAGCACATCACCCCTTCTTCTACAAACAGGTGGTTCAGAAAGATTTAGAATAACAGGTAATAATGAATTAGGAATTGCTGGTGCAAACTATGGATCATCAGGTCAGGTATTAACAAGTGGTGGTTCAGGAAGTGCAGTTTCTTGGACAACAATTCCAAACCAAGTTACAATTACAGGCAATGCATCCAACAGAATAATCACTGGTGGTAGTGGTGTTAATTTAAATGCAACAGGAAACTTTACTTACGATGGTAATCAACTTCAGGTATATGCACAAACAGATGATACAGACTGTGTTTTACATTTAGTTGGTAAGACTGCTAGTGGTGGTGTTGGGCAAGCTGGAAGGACAGCAATCATAGCAGAGTCTACAAATAATAGTAATGGTCAATCTTCAATGCATTTTAGAACTAGAAATAGTTCTAATGCTCAAATCATTGGAATGACTATAGATGGTAATCAGAGTGTAGGTATTGGAACTCAATTTCCTGCTTCACAGTTAAATTTGAAATTATCTTCAAGAACTTCAGGTTTTCGTATCACTGATTCAAACTCAACTGCTGACTGTTTACGAGCAGGAGCTCAACCAGATGGAGATGGATTGTTACAATTAAGAACAACTAGTGGTTCGGGTCCTGTTCTCTTTGATGCTTCAGGTGTAAGTTACATAGTTGGTGGCAATTTTGGAGTGGGCACTAGTTCGCCTACTAGATCCTTCCATGTAAAAGGAATGGCTTCTGGTAATTCTACCAATAGAATGGTGATTATCGAATCTACAGGTACTGCTGGTTCCTTCATTGCTTTTCAGGATGCAAACACTACAGATGATTCAAAATGTAGAATTGGAAGTATTGGTGGAAATAATATTGGAATAAGAGGTGATGCACATTATTTCCAAAATGGTGGTGGAACAAATAGAATGGTCATCGACTCAAGTGGTAATATTGGAGCTGGTGGTATAACATCACCCCTATGGACATCAGGTGGAGGAATACATCTGAATGATAACTATGGTATTGGATTTGGTGATGGTGGAAGTGGTAGACCTGATTTCCAGTTAATGGTAACAGATGGATCAAAATTAGAATTTAGATGTGGTTTTGGTGCTGATACTGCTGATATTTCTATGGACACAGGTGGTAGGTTACTAATTGGTACAACTTCTGCATCTATTTCGAGTTCAGAATTATTTGAAGTAAAATCAAGTGCTACTGGTTTTTCACACTTCAGAAACAATAGTTCAAGTTATGCTCCGATTTATATTGATAATGAATATTCAGATACTGGGTTTGCTCCATTACTTACATTTACAGATGGTGGTGGAAACAGAGGAGGAATAGGTCAAGATAATACTGATCTTTTAAGAATAACTGGACAAGGTGGAGTATCAATTTATACATCTGGTACGCATGGTAGTGGAAATGAAAGACTTCGCATCATGACTGATGGTGAATTAAGATTATTAAGTGAAAATGGTAATAGTTCGGACACTCCAGGAATAAGATTTAGAGGTGGAAGTAGCACACAAAAAGCAAACTTTGCAAGAATTCATTCTAGAATGGTAAGTAACTGGGGAGGACAGTTACAATTTAAAGTCAAAAATGATAATGGATCTTTATCTGATGCTTATCAAACAGCGATGATAATGAATCATAACGCTCATGTTACAAAACCAAACCAACCATCTTTCCATATTGGTTCTCCTTATAATTCTGGTATGAGTTCTGGTCAAGTATGGAAAAGTCATTCAAATGCAATCTTTAGTAATGTCGGAAGTCATTATAACAATAGCACTGGTAGATTTACTGCACCTGTAGATGGGCAATATTTCTTCTTCCATTGGGGAATGTCAAATACATCAGGACAAACTAATGATGTATACTCAAGAAAAAATGGTTCTCGTGATCAAATAGGTACTTCATATAACCAGGCTAGTGGTGCAGGACATAACCAATTTGGTTGTTCATATATAAGAACTTTATCTGCTGGTGATTATGTGGACGTATATGTCTCTAATGGAAATACTTACGCTACTACTGATGGTAGACACGGTGGTTGGGGTGGATGGTTAATAGGATAAATAGTCAAAAGTCTTTAAAATTATGATACACACAAGTTACACAGTTGGAATAACCACGGGTGAATTTAAGGCATTACAAACTGTAATGGTTGATCAGAATGATTGGATTGAAAATTTCATCACAAATCGTGCTAGATTAGCAACTATTGAAATTACTAATAAATACACACAATATAAGATTGATAGAGGAGAAGCTATAACTGCAGTAGGAAGCACTGCCATAATTGAGGCAGCAATATCCGAAGGTGTCGTTGGTATTGCAACATAAATAACTAAAAATAATAATGGCAAAAAACAGAGAAGCATCACAATTTAATTCGTTAGTAAATGTTAATGATACGACTGGTCAGGTTGGCATTGCGAACTCTGTTGGCATCAACACTACGACACCACAAGGAAGTTATGCATTATATGTTCAGGGAACAACTAATGTTACTGGTGCAATAAATAGTGAGACGGATGTACAAGTAGGTGGAACAAGTGTTCTTACAACAGCACAAAATGATGCAGTCGCTCTCGCAATAGCACTAGGATAAAACATGGCAAATACCTTTAAATTAAAAACAAAAGCGAATGTAGGTATCACAACTCAGAATGTTTATGTGGTTCCCAGTGCAACAACAACTGTTGTTATTGGTATTACACTGGCGAACACATCAGGATCTGGATGTATTGTTGGTGTTGGTATAACACGTCCTTCAGCAGATGATGTAAAAGTATTAAAGAATGTTCCTATCCCACAAGGATCATCACTCGAATTTATGGGAGGTAATAAAGTTGTTTTAGAAACTGCGGATACTTTAACTGTTAACAGTGATACGAATAATAGTATTGATGCAACTCTAACAATAATGGAGATTACCTAATATGGCACTAACCCGAATTACGAAGGGTGTCATAAAACCCAATGAGAATTACGATACACATAATATAAATTCTACAGGCATAGTAACTGCAACTAAGTTTGTTGGTCCGTTTGATAATATAAATGTCTCTGGTGCTGCAACCTTTACTGGTAATGTCACCATAGGTGGAACTCTAACATACGAAGATGTAACAAATGTAGACTCAGTTGGTATAATTACAGCACAGAAAGATATTCATGTCGGTGCTGGAGTTTCTGCTGTTGGTGTAGGAACTTTTGGTAGTTTAGATATTGGTGGAGATATAGATGTAGATGGTCATACAAATTTAGATAATGTTAGTGTAGCTGGTGTCATTACTGCAACAGGTGATATTAATGCAAGTAATTTAACTCTTACAGACAATAACCCAACAATCACTTGGATTGACACCGATAATAATCCAGATTTTAGAATAGAAGTTAATGGAGGAAATTTCACTCTACACGATATAACAAATGCTGTTAATAAATTTGAGATTACACCTGCTGGTAATATTGAATTTGTTGGAAATGTTGATTTTCTTAGTGGTGGTGTTGATATAACAGGAAATACCACAATGAGTGGAGACTTAGATGTAGATGGACATACAGAATTAGATAACTTGAGAGTATCAGGAATTGCAACTGTGCAAAGTAATCTTCATCTTCCTGATGCTTCTAAACTCCTGATGGGTGATAACAATGAATTTAGAATATATCATAATGAATCAAATTCATTGAATTACATTGTCGCTCAAAATAACGGACCACTTTTACTCAGAAGTAGTAACGCAGATATGATTCACTGTTCTCCTCAAGGAGCAGTCACGCTAAAATATGACGGTACTACCAGAGCAGCTACATCATCTTCAGGATTTGATGTTAGTGGTACTTTAAATGTAACTGGTATATCAACTTTCGCTGGAGCGATTGATGCAAATGGAGACTTAGACGTAGATGGTCATACAAATCTAGACAATGTAAGCATCGCTGGTGTTACCACGATGGGTCAAACAACAATATTTACTACAGGAGGATCAACACTACTTCTAAAAGACTCTGACTCAACCAATCCTGCTGATCGAAGTGGTATTGCCTTTGTAGATCAAAATAATACCCAAACTGCTTTTATTGGAAAAGCATCGGCTTCTGATGCTGTTCTTACAATTAATAATACAAATACAATCAATCCAATTAGATTAAAGGTAAACAATACAACAAGACTTGAAGTTGGAAACGCTGGTGTTTATGCGACAGGAAGTTTAAGTGCAACAGGAACTCTAACTGCTGGTGGTACATTATACATCCCTGATGAAATTCAACACTCTGGTGATGCAGATACAAAAATAAGATTTCCTTCCAATGATACCATATCATTTGAAACTGCTGGTGGTGAAAGAATTAATATCAACTCAACAGGTAGAGTGACATTTAGTGGTCAAATTTTCCAAGCCAATACATCCACCACATTATTACCAACAGGTGATAACTATGGTACTTATGCATACACACAATACCCTCACGAATTAGTTATAGACAACAATGCTACTGGAACACAAGGTTCTTTTGCTGGTATATATTTTAATGCTGGAGCAGATAGTGATGGTAGTAAAGTAGGTACAGCGAGAATTAGTGCGGTTGAGACAGGTAACTATAAAGCAGACTTAGTATTCAGCACAAGAAATACATCATTTACAGAAAAACTTCGCATCAAAGCAAACGGTTATGTTGGAATCAATACTGATAATCCTGCTAGGTATTTGCACATCGTTGGTAATGATGGTCCTACTGGTGCAACATTAGGTAATAGTGATACTCAGTTAGTTCTTGATAATAAAGGAGTTAATGGTGCTATCATAGAGTTCCTTAGTGACACTAATGGTGGTGGACGACTTCAATTTACTGATACCGATGGAATTAATAGAGGTAGATTGGAATACGTGCATAGTAGTGACACTATGAGATTTCATACTATGGGTGGTGAGAGACTTGTCATTTCATCTTCAGGTCAACTTACGGTTTATGGTGGTGCTAATAATACAACTCTCGTATTAGAGGCAGACACTAATAGATCAGCAAGTTTAAGAATAAAAAATAATGGCACTGAATATGCTTCGTTCCAAGCTGGGCCAACTACCACTGATCAATCACTACAAATTATCAGATCTGGAGACAACCCGATAAGATTTGTAAATGGATCAGGTGGGACTGAAAATCTTCGCATTGAGTCAAATAGTAGAGTCAATTTCCACACTGGAAATAATGATATGACAAATCCAGATATTGGTGGTGGTACTTCTGGTGTAAGTATTAATAAAAATACTCTGGGACAAATCTATGCTTGTACAGATAATGCAAGCAATACAGCAGCAAATGATTATCAAACTGTTTGTTTAAATGTTTCAAGAAGAAACACATCTGGAGACGGTCCACAAATAGCATTAGATAGAGGTGGATGGATAAAAGCATCTATCGCAGGTCTTCAAGGTAGTAACACTGCAACCAGTGGACCAGGAATTTTTGCAGTTTATACACATGATTACAGTTCAGGTCAAAATGTAAGAACCGAAAGAATTCGCATTTCTGGTTCAAATGGTAATGTTGGTATCAGTGATGATCAACCTAGTAGTATTCCAAGAAAACTTTGGATATATGAGGGCAGTAATGATCCTTATGTAAGAATACAAAGGGGTTCCACCAGTTCTGTAATTATGGGTGGATATGAAATCGCATCAAGTAATGGTAATGGTAATAATGTTTTATCAACCATGTATACAAGAGCTACTGCAAATAGTGGAACTACAGGTGCTACTATATTCCAAGTCAGAGATCAAGCAAATAATTACGAAATTGTACGTTTGTGTTCACAAGCCCAAGGTGCTGTTCAGGGTAATAGAATGCTCGTAAATGGTAATCAAGTTTGTGTATTTGGTAGTCCTCATGGTACATCAGGAACAGCGGCTAGAGATGGTAATACAACTACTTACAATACTGTATATGAGCATTCAAATAGTTCATATAGAACAAGTGACAACGGTATGTTTGGTGGATATTTTGTAGTAGGTGGTAATGCTAATTATTGGTATCCTGTATGGTTTCAACAACCTACGAACTGTCCACCTCAAGAATTATGGATAAACAAATATGTTCATAACTATGCAACTTGGGATGGATCATTATTCTTCAGAGCAACTTTATGTGGATCAGGATATGGAGCATATGCAACTCAACACCGTGTTCATTACTATAGTTCTTCCTCAAAAGAATTTATAGGTAAAATAATCTACACTGGACATAATAATGCATATCTGGTATGTTGGATGCGAGGTGGTGGTCGCTCTTATGGTTGGGGAACAGTTGGTGGTAATGGTATACGGGTAAATGTGGGAGATGACGGTAACAGTCATAACCTTGGACCAGGTAATACTTCTGAAACCTATATCACTAATAATCTTACAATACCTCAAGGTTATGAACAAGCAATGACTACATCTGGTCAACATCAACAATCAGATGGATTTTAATTAGGAGATTATTATGACTAAAAAGTACAATTTCTACAAATACATTGACACTCCTGCAGGAATGTGGGAAGGTAATATGACAACAGTAATTCATTCATGGAAAAATCCTGAGACAGGTGAAGATTTAATATATCTTCCTTATCTTTATTTTAAGGAAATGCATAATTGGACAGAGGCACAATTTCTTGAAGCCTATAAACCAGATATGTGGGGAGAAATCCGTGAAAAGAGAGATGATTTGTTATTAGAAACTGACTGGACACAAAACCCTGATGTTCCAGATGCAACGAAGGCAAAATGGCAAGCATATCGTCAGGCACTTCGAGATGTTCCATCACAAACTGATCCATATAATATTACCTGGCCAACGAAACCATCATAAATATTCAAAAAGTTAATAATGACATCTGAGATACGAGCAAATACATTAAAGAATCGTGTTGGACTAGGGACTGTAAGTTTCACTAACACTGGTCCTGTCGTATCTGGAATTGTTACTGCAACTGATTTGGACATATCTGGTGATATAGATGTAGATGGTCATACAAATTTAGATAATGTAAACGTTGGTGGTGCTACAACGACCACTGGAGTTGTTGTCATAAATGCAGGAACTCAATCAACAAATACAACATCTGGTGCATTAAGAGTTGCTGGTGGTGCTGGTATTCAAAAAAATGTTAATGTTGGTGGAGACTTAGATGTAGATGGTCATACAAACTTAGATAATGTTAATATCGCTGGTGTAACGAGTGTTGCGAGTTTAACATCAGGTAGAGTTGTAACTGTTGGGACTGCTGGTAAATTACAAGATAGTGCTAACTTGACATTTGATGGTGCTGAATTTGATATTAATAATGCTGGTGGTTCTGCCAGATTATATTTGATTTCAGGTAATAGTGCTGACTCATCAATTTATTTTGGTCGTCAAAATGATGGTGCTACAGGTGGTATAAGATATGAACATAGTAATGACTCATTAAAATTTATGGGTTATAATAATGCTGACAAAATGGTTATCGACTCAAGTGGTAACGTGCTCGTAGGAACCACTGATACTTCTGTTTACAACAATGGTGATAGTGCTAGTGAAGGTATAGTTCTACGTAATGGGGAAGTTATTGACATTGCTAGAAAGGGTGACTTGCAATTAACTCTGAATAGACAGACAAATGATGGACCTCATATTGCTTTTTATAGAAGTGGAGCTGCTAAACATTTCATATCCACATTTGATAATGATCTTGTTTTTGAAATAGGAGGATCAAGTTCTTCATATAGAAAGCATCGATTTAACTCAACTGGTGATATACTACTTGGAGCTCACGGATCAAGAATTTTTGATGACTCAAGTGGAACTAACGTAGTTGTTGATATCTATGGTGGAACGACTGCTGGTAAGAGAGGAATACTTGCACTGGGTGGTAGATCTGGTAGTGATAATGCCGACATCGGAACTATTCAGTTCTTAAATGAAAATAATGCTATTGCAACTGCTGCAAATCACGTTCAATCAAAATTAGTTGCTTCGATTGATACCAAATCAGAGACTACTACTAATAACTCAGGTGCTAATTCTGGTGGTCATTTAATCTTTAGTACTAAAGCAGAAAATGCATCATTAGAAGAAAGACTTCGCATCACAAGTGCTGGAACTGTTGAATTTCATGGTGGAGATCAAGGTACAGAACATATTAAAATTCAATCTGAAGCAGGTGGCCAGGGACTTTTCATCGCTAATTTCCAAGGAGTTAGTGACACAGGAGATTCAAGTAGTAGATTAGGTGTTGGTAAGGATGATAATATATTAATATTTACAAACGCAACAGCAAGTGCTTCTCAGGTACAAAATTTTGCAATTGGAAATACAGATAGTATTCCACTTGTTTTCTCAACTCATAATACAAAAAGATTAGTAATTACTGGAGCTGGTCAGTTACAACATCAAAGTGGAACTGGAGTAAGTTACTTCAACGGAGCTAGTGAATATATCTTTAACTCAACTACTTCATCACCTCCTGCTGGTGGTTATGAGTCTCCACTTCAGGTACACACATCTAAAACTAGATCTGCGTTTACTCTTGCAGCATTCAATAATAACTCTGGTGGCCCGTTTATGACCTTCATATCATCACGATCCACTACGAGAGGAACACTTGGAAGTGCGATTGGTAGTGCTGATACTCTTGGGGATATAAGATTTACTGGTGATAATGGAACAAACTATAATTCAGTTGCTATAGGTGCACGAATTTCGGCAAAAGCCGCATCAGCACCTGGTAGTGGTGATTCTGTAATTGCAGGTAGACTGATGTTTGCTACTGGTGCTGCAACTGCTGCAAGTGGTAGTACAAGTACAGTGATGGAGATAAGAGAAGACGGACATTTAATGTTAAAGAGAGGAAGAGTTAATAATAATGGTTCAGTATTATATTGTTGGGGTGGATATATAGCTGGAACTGGTACATTTACATTAGATGTACCTGTTTTCACAGGTGGAAACATATACAGAATTGATATGTTTTACTCTCACCACTCACTATCATATGGAGCTTATAAGTATGGTATCTATGGTGCTTACAGTGGTCACTCAGGATTACAAATAAATAATGACATTGCTTCACAGAGTTCTAGTAATAATGGAAGTTGGACAGTCACTAGGGGAAGTGCTGGTCAAGATATAGTTATTACAAAGACTGCGGGTACTTACAGTGGAGGTGGTTATTGGTTTGTAAATGTATACGCAGGTAACTACACTCAACTTTAATTAAAAATTATGTACTATCTAGCATTCGATCCATCATCAAAAGCATTAATTTATGCAGGATTAGACAATTCAATAAATGTTGGTTTTGGAACTGACGGAGTTGTAGTTTGGACAACTTTGGATGAAGAATTTGATCCAATGTATAATTATACATACGATGCTTCAACTCTTGTTGCATCTAAAGGAGATCCTTTAGATCCTGCTGAAGAAAAAAGAAAAGAAGATGAATGGAAGGCAATTAAATATCGTGATGAAAGAAGATCACAATATCCAGATATTGGAGATCAATTAGATGACCTTTATAAGAAGGGTGCATTTTCTGATGAGATGGCAGCAAAAATAAAGGCAGTAAAAGATAATAATCCTAAACCATCATAGAAAAAACCGCACACTTGACACTTTGTAAAGTATGATATATAATAAAGTCAAAATATATTTTAACAATGGCAACTGAGCAACAAAATCATTTAAAGCAGGTCGTAGAGCAATCACAAACACTTGTGAATGAAATAAATCAACTTGAAGGACAAGCAAAGTCAAAGAGAGAAATGCTTCTCAAACTACAGGGTATCGTTGAATATCTACAGCAAACTGGTGTTGAATTACCAAAAGAAGAAGAAACAGAAACTGAAGTTGTAACACCTGAGACTGAGACATCCGATTCTTAATTATAAATAGAAAAAAAGATTTAATTTAGATGGCATATATTGGTCGTCAGCAAACGTCAAGTGCTTTTTTAAAACTTGATGATATTAGTTCACAATTCAATTCAAGCACTACCACCTTTAATCTGACTTTAGGTGGTGAAGCTTTCTTTGCTGGTAATCCATATTCATTATTAATATCTTTAGGTGGTGTTGTACAAGAACCCATAGCATCATTTACAATCCTTGAAAATCAGATAAATTTTGCATCTGCTCCAAGAGCAGGTGCTAACTTTTTTTGTGTAGTATTAGCTACAACAAATATACCACCTCTTCAATCACTCACAATTGGTAGGAGAACAACATCTCACAGTATGGATTTACATGGAAGGTCAATGGCAGTTAAAGATCGTGCAGGAACTGTTCATCCAATAGCTTTCAACCTAGCATAAATAAAACATAAAGATAACCGAACATAATGGCAGATAGATTTCCGTTAATACTGAATACGAGTGCAAATCAGATACAGGAGATTGCGTCTGGTGACAATCTTGACTTGACAGGTAATAATATAAGTAATGCAGGTGTAATTACAGCGACAAGTTTCAGTGGTCCTATTGTAGCTGGTGCAGGAACTTCAAATATCACAGCAGGTATTATTACTGCAGTAACATTTAAGGGTGATGGTGATTTTGTAGAGTTAGATGTAGATGGTCATACCAATTTAGATAACGTAACTATTTCTGGTGTCTCTACCTTTGCAGGAGCAATCGATCTTAATTCAGATATAGACGTAGATGGTCATACAAACTTAGATAATGTAAATATCGCTGGTGTCACAACTGGAACAACTATTAACGCTACAACATTTGTAGGTGATTTAACTGGAAATTCTACTTCTTCTGATACTGTTGATGTTACTAGTGATGGATCAGCATCTGGAACTAGTTACCCTGTATTTGTAGATAATCATGGATCAGGAAAAACTGTAAGACTTGACAGTGGTTTAAGTTATGTTCCAGCTACAAATGTATTAACCGCTGGCACATTTAGCGGTTCTGGTGCATCTTTAACTGGAATTACAAATGCGAATATATCTAACAGTGCAGCGATAGCTTTTTCAAAACTTGCGACTGGTGCATTACCATCAGCAATTACAGTTGCAAGTGCTAACATTGTAGATGGCACAATAGTTAATGCAGATGTTAACGCAAGTGCAGCAATAGCAGGTACAAAGATTTCTCCTAACTTTGGATCGCAAGCAATCACAGGTACTAATGGTACCTTTACAGGAGGAGTATTAACGTTAGGCACAGCAGATACCTCATCTAGTCATCTAAACGCATTTGAAATGATGACGTTTAATATTGACTCAGATAATGATGATAGTAATAGGTCTTTTAAATGGTACAAAGATGGTAATAGTGGATCAGGAACTCAATTACTAGCTTTAGATGAAAATGGAACTTTAACTTTAGGTGGTCAAGCAATCCTTCAAGGTGGTGTTGCTGTAACAGGAAACGCTACAGTAAGTGGAAATCTATCAGTTGGTGGAGTACTAACATATGAAGATGTAACAAACGTAGATTCAGTTGGTATTGTAACCGCCAGAAATGGAATAAAAGTTCTCGCTGGTGGTGCTAATGTTGCTGGTGTCGTAACTGCAACTGGAGGTGTATTTGTTCCTGATAATAATCAAATACAACTTGGAAACGCAGCGGGAAGTGCAGACTTAAGAATTTATCATCAATCATCAAATAATCATTCTTATATAAGTGAAACTGGTTCTGGATCTTTAGTAGTATTAGCTGACGATTTCTACGTTCAAGACACCTCCACTAATACTATGATTAGTGCAAAAGAAGGTGCTGAAGTTAATTTACACTATAATATTGATAAGAAACTAGAAACTTCTGCAAATGGAATTATAGTTTATGGACCAGAAGGTGGAGGTGGATTAGTTAATATCTACGCTGATGAAGGTGATGATAATGCAGATAAATGGCGATTACATGCAAATCCAAATGGTTCGTTCTATATACAGAACTATTCTCAAGGTAGTTGGCATAACAGTATATCTGGTGCAGGTGGAGGTTCATCCATATTATATTATAATAATAGTCCTGTCCTTACGACAGATACCCTAGGTGTAACCATTGGTGATAACAATGGATTAAGTATTAATGGTGGAACTGGAAACAGAACTGGAACTGATGCAGTCCTTTATGTAGATAAAACAAATAACAATGATTGGTGTGCTAAGTTTAAAACTAATGTTGGTAGTAGCAATGATTATGGATTAAGAATAGAATGTAATAATAATGCAACGTTCCCTCTTGTAGTCAATGATGGATCATCTAATCAATTCAGAGTAAATGGAAATGGAAATGTCTATGCAAATGAATTTCATGGTGATGGATCAAACTTAACAGGTGTTTCAGTTGGTATTACAACAGAGCAAGTTACACCATCTTCAAATGTAGCAACACTCAATTTAGCAAAAGACGATCATAAGATAGTAGCAAGTGGTACATACACAATTGATGTAAGTGGTGGAACTGAGGCATCAAGTCATACATTAAGAATAGAAAATTCAGGCACTGCAAATGTAGGATTTAGCACATTCTTTAAGTTCCCATCTGGTGGTACTCCATCACTTCCAACAGCAAGTGGTGCGATAAGTTTGATATCATTCCAAGTTCATAAAGTAGGATCGGTAGGAATCGCAACAGTTTTACTCGCTGGTGCATCTGTAAACTTTAGTTGAGGTTAATTAATGTCAAATAGAGCGTTTCAACCTCATATAATCACAGATGATAGTGCATTAGGTGGTCAAATAATTGATGGTAGTCTGAAGTTTAATAGTGCACGTACTAATTATTTGAAGAGATATCCATCAGTTGATGGAAATAAGCAAGTTTGGACTAGTAGTGTTTGGGTAAAGAGAGCATTACAAGGAACACAACAAAAAATATTAGAGGCAGGGTCAAGTGGTACTTTTTTATCATTTGAATTTCAAGGAGATGATAAATTACAACTATACGGTTATGATGGTCAAACTCGTGTTTACTTAAGAACATCAGCTCGATTTCGTGATACAGGTGCGTGGTATCACATTGTAGTCTGGTTTGATGGAGCAGAGGGTGAGGCAAGATTGTATGTAAATGGATCACAACCTTCACTTGATACAAATACACAACCAACAATAATGGGATATATGATTAATAATAATGTCCCGCATAGTATTGGTAGATCACAAACTACTAATAATTATTATTTCGATGGTTATCTCTCACAGTTTTATCATCTAGATGGTGTATTACGTGATGCCTCTCATTTTGGATATACTGATCAATATGGCATATGGAGACCTAAAAAATATAAACGAAGATCACCAAATAATGGAACACAATGGAGTAATAATGTAAGTGGGAACATTTACCTTGGCACAGCTGCAAATATTTTTTCGAGTGATCTTACCAATATAGGTATAAATGGAAATGGAGATGCAAATAACAATCATCTTACAGTTTCATCTGTAAATGTAAGAGCATCGAGTATAGGAGTTAGAGTATCAAACTCTGGTAGTGACATCACAGTTTTTGTAAATGGATCTTCTGTAGGAGTGGTTGCCTCTGGAAGTATGACAAATAATGTTGCTAAACTGTTTACCTTTACATTTGATGAAACTCTTGTTTCTACCATTAAAATACAAAGAGTTGGTAATGCTAGTGCATGGTTTCTTTATGAAATTCAATTAGATGAGACTCCATTGATTGATAATAATACCTCTAATATGGGTTTCCAAGGATTTTATCTACCATTTGATGGTAATTCAATTCCAACAGATGATCAATCAGGAAATAATAATCATTTTGTTGCTTATCAAATGAGACCTACTGTTCCTTTACCAAAGGCGACAGGTGCACTCCCAATTATGAGAACTAACGAAGGTGGTTCGATTGCATTAACAGGTGTAAGAGATGATCCCCTTGGAAGTAATTGTGTAGTTGCAGTTCCTGGTCACAGTACACTTCAAGATTATTCATATCAAGTCGGTGCAAGCACATATAAAAGTTTTACTAATGGTAATGGGGTAACAATTTTACCTGCAGCATCTGGTCAAATAGGTAATCAATGTTTATATCGAAATTCTATCTATCTTGCTCAAGGAAGTAATCAATATTTCGAGATACCATTTTCACAATTTAATTTAGGTACAGGAGATTTTACGATTGAGTGTTGGGCAATGCATATATCTCATGGAACAGATATGAATTTGTTTAACTTATACGATGGGTCATCAAGAAAATTCTTCTTGCAAGCAAGAGTAAATAATTCTGCAAACGATTTTCACTGTAGATTATATGGGACAAGTAATCAATATAATTCTAATTCTATTGAATGGCAAAATAATGATAATGCACTGTACACATGGTATCACGTAGCTGTATGCAGAGCAAGTGGAACATTCAGAATTTTTCTAAATGGAGTTTTAGTAAGCACCGAACACAATACATCAAGTGAAAATCTTGGTAATGTTGATCGATTGAGAGTTGGATATATGGCAGGTGATGGTATTAAGTATTGGGATGGATACGTGCAAGATGTTCGTTTTTATAATGCTGCAAAATATACATCTAATTTTTCAGTTCCATCAGGAAATTCTAATATTGTTGCTGATAGCCCTTCTGGAGTTGCAGTTCCTCGAAATTTTGATTACTCAGTTCTAGAGAATGGCTCAGTTACGATTAATAAAGGTAGTGATTACTTAAACATTCCATACAGTTCAGACTTTGATTTAGGAAGTAGTTGGACGATTGAGTTTTGGTTTTATCCATTTGACACCACTGATGCGAAAGTTATGGGAACAAGAGGTGATAGTTCACCAAGGGGATGGGAAATAGTTTACTGGAATGGTGGATATGTTGGTATTGAGCAATATGGAGATCAAAGTACAAGTGGTCAACAACGAGGAACAAAAAAAGTACATCCTCTTGCTTGGCATCATATTGCGATTACACATAACGGAACTAATACGAGAACTTATATTGATGGATATGCAGATCTGAATTACACTGGAAGTTCAGGATCAAACTGGGGTGCTGGTAGTCATTCTTTAAGAATTGGAAGACCTGAAAGTCATAATGAGGGTGGTAGATATGCAATATCAAATGTTCGTATTGTTAAGGGCACTGTTGTTTATACCACAAACTTTACACCACCAACAACTCCATTAACAAATATTACTAACACAAAATTACTTTGTTGTAATTCTAAATCATCGGCAACAGCAGCAACTGTTACACCAAATACAATCACAAAAAATGGTTATACACTTGCAAATCATTTTAATCCATTTGATGTTGCTGATACGATAGGACAGGAAAGTGGATTTTGTATTTTGGATACTAATAATGGTGGTAGTGCTGTTACTGGTACTACTTTACGTGATGGTGGACTATCTTTTTCTTGTAGTCCATCAGTATCTGGAAAAAGTCGTGGAACACTTAGTTTTACAAAAGGTAAATTTTATTTTGAATGGACAGTAAATAGCACCAATAGAGTTCATGTTGGTGTGTGTAATGCGTATTCACCATTAGTAGGAGGTGACTTTGGTAACAGAAATGATGAGTGGGGTATTAGGACAGACGGATTTAAAGTTCACGATAATCCACAAGATAGTAGTGGTGATGGAGTTGATCTTAATGGTGGAAATACAATTAATGCACAGGGTTATATATGGATGGTTGCTGTAGATGCTGATAATGGAAAAATATATTTTGGAAAAAATGGTTGCTGGCTTACTGGTGCTGATCCAGCTTCAGGTACAAACGCACATTATTCTAATTTGAGTGGACATAGATTGACTCCCGCTACTGGAAGAAGAAGTGGAGGTAACGCAGGATTGATAAACTTTGGTGCAACACCGTTTGTATATCCACCACCAGAGGGTTTCAAAACAATATGCACAAGTAACATCGAAGATGAACCGATTATAGATCCAAGTCAACATTTTAATGTTTTAACTTGGACTGGTAATGGTTCAACAGGTCAAAACATTACAGGATTAAAATTTAAACCAGATCTTTTATTCATTAAAAAAACTAATGCTAGTGAAAGTTGGGGAGTTTATGACTCTATAAGGGGACCTAATAAAAGATTATATGCAAATGACACTCACGCAGAGCAAACAATAACAACATTATCTGCTTTTAATGAGGGTGGTTTTAGAGTAGAGGGTTCGGGTGGTGGAGCCACAAATGATAATGGAGATTCATACGTAGGTTATTGTTGGAGAGCTGGTGATCATGATGGTAATGGTTATTGGAAAGATGGAGTTGAATATGCAGCAAAAACAGACCTTGTTACTGGAGGTATTGTTAATCAGATTGGTGCTATTTCTATAAACACTAAAGCAGGTTTTAGTATTATTAGTTTTGGAGGTACAGCAGGAAGTGCTGATTTACCTCATGGACTTGGAAAAGCACCTAAGTTTGTATTAATAAAGAAATATTCTGCGGGTGGTAATAGTTGGGCAGTATATTGTGATGGTGTAGGTGCAGGACCAAATAAACAAATATTACTTAATTCTAATAATGCTGCATCAACTGATAATAATGGATTTAATGCAGCACCAGATGAGAATTTTGTTCATCTTGGATCTGGTGCATCAATGGCAACGAATCAGACTGGTCAGAACATAGCATATGTCTGGGCAGAAATTCCTGGTTATTCAAGATTCGGTACCTATTATGGTAATAATAATCTTGATGGAACTTTTATTCATTGTGGTTTTAGACCAAGATTTTTCTTGTGGAAAGTATTAGGTCGAACAGGTGGTTGGGGTATTATTGATACTGAAAGAGATCCTAATAATGATGGCACTGAAAAACAATTAGGACCTGATGATACCGATGCACAGGGAAGTTACAACGTCTTAGATGTTACTTCGACTGGTATTAAGATGAGAAATCAATGGGGAGATACTAATCAAAATTATGATCATTTGTTCATGGCATTCGCAGAGCAACCAGTATCAAACCCATACGGTGGTCAATCAAATGCAAGGTAATAAATAGTAATAGGAGAGTATGATTTAAATGCCTTATATTGGTAATCAACATAATGTGGGAGACCACGTAAATAATTTCAAGGTATTGGATGATATATCATCTCATACAGCGACTTTTGATGGATCAGCAACGAGTATAGTTTCCGCAGCAGATGATACCATAAGAATTCCAGAACATCGTTTTATTCAGGGGCAGAGAGTAACATATACAAATGGTGGTGGTGGAAATATCGGTGGACTTACAAGTGGAACTGCATATTTCATTTCTTTTGATACTGCTAATACAATAAAATTAGCAACAACTTTAGCAAACGCAAATAGTAATACAGTAATAAATTTAACCGCTGTCGGTAGTGGAACATCTCATACATTGAATGTTGCATTTGATGGTGTAAATACAAAATTTAAGATGACACATGGCAGTGGTAAAGCTGCTAGATTAAATAATGCAACTCAAATAAATGTTGCAATTAATAATGTAATTCAAAGACCCAATATTAATTCAGTTTCTTTTACAGAAGGATTTGCACTTGAAGATAATCATAAGATTGTTTTTAAAAATGCTCCTACAGTAAATGATATTTTCTGGGGTAGTATCATAGCAAATACGATTGAGAATTTTGATTTAAGAGATAATGAGGTAGATAATTTTACGGGTGATGGAAGCACAACTGAATTTACACTTTCAACTATACCAGCAAATAATGAAAGTGTTATTGTTACGATTGATGGTGCATTACAACACCCAAGTGATAAAAATACAACAAGAGCATATACTTTAATCGACTCAATAATTGAATTTTCTGCTGCACCTGCACTGAATGCAGAAATTCAAGTTCGGCATATTGGATTTGCTGGTGCGAGCACGAATGATGTAAGTGGTTTCTATGGACGCACTGGTAATGTTGCATTAACTTCAAGTGATAACATCACGACAGGTGATATTACTCCTAGAAATATAAATGCGTCAGGAATTATAACTGCAACAACTTTTGATGGTGCTTTTTCATCAAGTGTTGGTGGAAGCAATGCTAACTTCACTGGTATTGTCACTGCTGGAGTATTCAAGGGTGGAGATATTGAGGGAAGAAATCTTAAGATAACTGGATTATCAACTTTTACTGGTGCTGTCAATACACAGGCACTTACCGCAACCAGTGGAACATTTAGTGGTAACGTATCAATCGGTGGAACATTAACATACGAAGACGTAACAAATATAGACTCAGTTGGTATAATAACTGCAAGAGATGGTATTGATTGTAATGCAGATTTAGATGTAGATGGTCATACAAACTTAGATAATTTAAGTGTTGCTGGTGTTTCTACATTTAACGATAATGTAATTCTGGCAGAACAAAAAGAATTGAGATTAGAACCCAGTGGAGCGTTTAAGTTATATCGTGGTCCAGGTGGAGGTGGTGCAAATAATTTTATTAAAAGTACATTTGGTTCTATAAACTTAGAAGCTGCTAATAGTTTCATAGTAAAAGTTAATAATAATGAGGATTCTATAGCCGCTTATGCAAATGATAGAGTTGATCTATATCATAATAATCAGATTAAATTAACCACTACTGGTACAGGAGCTATTGTAACTGGAATTTTAACTGCAACTGACCTAGACATAGACGGTCATACAAACTTAGATAATGTAAGTGTTGCTGGTGTTTCTACCTTTGCAGGTAATGTTGTAATAGCAGATAGTATTGTTCATGATGGAGATCCAAATACAAAAATAAGATTCCCCACTGATGATAATATATCATTTGAAGCTGGTGCAACAGGTGAGGTAGCTCGATTTTTACCCACTAGTGCAGGATCTGGAGGACCAAGAATGGGATTGGGAACCAACAATCCCACTGGAATGCTTCACATATATGGATCTAACCCACCCTTTAGAATACAAAACTCAAACGATAGTGCAAACCTTCAGATGGGTATGTGGGATGCAGCCAATATTATGCTTCAGGCATCTAATAGGACATTTAAGTTTGCTACAGAAACAACTAATGATATAACTTTTTATACGGGTGGATTGTCAGGTTCATATGAAAGACTTCGTATCACAAGTGGTGGAACAGTTAACATTGGTGGAAATTATTCACATACAGGAAGTAAATTGCAAGTAACTGGCAATTCAACATTCACTGGTAATATAGATGCTAATGGAGATATAGATGTAGATGGACATACTAACTTAGACAATGTAAGCATCGCTGGTGTTACAACAGTCAGCAATAAAACACAAGTTAATTCTATAGGTATAGGCATTATACCTATCGATCATCATCATATTCATATTGAGAGTGCTAATCCAAGAGTGTTGATTAGAAGCACTGGAACAAACGCATCAAAAATATTATTTGGTGATAACAGTAGTAATGATCCTGGCGTAATTGAATATTCACATAGTGAAAATTCTATGAGGTTCAACACTGGAAATTTAGAAAGACTTCGCATCACAGGTGGTGGAGATCTATCTTTAAGGACAACTACACAAAATGCGTATTTGGGATTAACAGCAAATAGCACTGCTATTAATACAACATTGGGTTCTACTGCTGGCACAAATCCTAGAATGTATCTAAAAGGAGTTGGTAATGGTCAGTCAGATGCTGGAGATGTATTCATAGGTGCTGGAACAGGTGGAATTGTACATATTAGATCAGCAGAGTTGATGAAGTTTGAGGTGAATTCTGATAGTTCACTAATAGAAGGACTTCGCATCGACTCAAGTGGCCGAGTAATGATTGGTACGACTACGAGTGATCAAACATTCCGTGTTTACAATGGTAATGGTGATACGGGGTATAAAACTGCATTATTTGATTCTAATTCCACTCATGGAACAAGATTAGTTATTACAAATACTAATAATACCTCTGGTAGAGGACTAGGTATAATTGTTGGTGGACAATATGCTGGAACAGATAGAGCATCGTTTGGTTGGTTTAATAGCGATAACACTTATGTAAGTCCTAATTTGATGACGATCCAAGCAGATGGTAAAATTGGTATCGGAAGAAATGATCCTGTCAACTTTGTAGACATCGCTCGTGGTTCAGATGAAGAAAATATATTAATCGTAAGAGGTGCAGATAATACTACTGAATATGGTGCGATGGGTATTTATTCTGGAAATTGTGTGATTACTGGAGGAGGTGCTGGTAGCACGAACACTGGTATAATGTTTAGAACTGCTGCGAGTGGAAATGAAACAAATAGACTTCTCATCACATCATCAGGTCATGTTGAACCTGCCACTGACGATACATACAACTTTGGCTCACTTACAAAGAGATGGGCAAACATATACACCGCTGACCTTAACTTATCGAATGAGGGATCTAAAAATGATGTAGACGGAACTTGGGGCCAGTATACGATACAAGAGGGTGAAGATAATCTATACCTAATAAATAAGCGTAATGGTAAAAAATATATGTTTGTATTAAAGGAGGTTTCATAATGGCTCTTCACGTTGGTGCTGGAAGCAGTGCAATACAAATACAAGCACCACTTGGTCAAGATCCCAGTAGTGGGGCAAGTGCAGGTGATTTGTACTATAATACGACTGACAATAATTATAAGTTTTATGATGGTACAAGGTGGAAAGTTATATCAAGTGAAACAGGATATGATGGTGGTGTAGGAAATGATCCACATTATGGTAATGTAAGTCTTCATTTAAAAGCATCAGAAGGTATTTTAGGTGATGTGAATAATTTTGAAAAAGGTTGTTGTGATTTATCAAGATGGGGACAGGTGGTTACTGAAGCACCAAGCGTTCAGATAGATACATCGAATACAAAGTTCCCAGATGGATGCTTTAAACTTGATAGCACTGATGGTACACAAAGATATATGCGAATAGATAATACCACGAATGAAGGCATAAAAATGAGAACTAATGCCTTTACATGGGAAGGTTGGTTTTATATTAGCAGTAGTAATTCAAACATAGATCTAAACTATAGATTATGGCAGGTTGGTGCTAACTCGACTGGTGGAATATTCTTTGGATATAATTCAAATAATTTATATTTTGGAAGAACTGATGAAGCATTCATGTCTCACGCAAGAAGTAATTACAATGACCAATGGGTTCACATTGCAATCGTCAGAGATAATAGTGGTGGAACACTTCGTTGGTTTAGGAATGGTGTTCAAGTTGCAACATATAGTGGAAGTGGCTGGAACTGGGATATGAATATTTCCGCTGACTTATATTTTGGACTTTATCCTGGTGCTTTATCATCAAGAAGAAATGGTATTCGTTTTGATGACTTCCGAATTACAGTAGGTGTTGCAAGATATACATCTAACTTTACTCCTCCTGGATTATTACCACAATATAAGCAAAATACAACTACACTTGGTACAAGATCAAATCCTGCTACCAACGCAGAGCAAATAAGAACCTCTGCAATTAATGCTGCTGATTTGACGGACGGAACTTACTATATTAAATCTGGTACGGATGTTATAAGAACATGGTGTGAATTTAATAGTATGGGTGGATGGATGGCCATTGCTTTCGGTGATGGTAGTAGTACACCAATACCACAAGATGCATCAGAAAGAGGAACTTTAGCACTTGGTGGTGGTTTTCGAGGAAGATTGTCAGATGCCACAATCAATAATATGACTTGGAATTATTGTTGGTTGGGAATGACAGACAATGATGCTGATGAGGTTCATAAACCATCTGCAGATGGTCGATGTACGATGGATCGAAACCGACAATTATTTTCAACTCAAGGAACTAAATTCAATGTTGCATTTAATACCCAATATACTTCTTTCAATAGTGGATCAACTGATAATGGACGAAATTTAAATTGGTCTTATAAAGGTATAGGAGGTTCTGGTGGATCATATCTTACAGGATCTACAAGGCAACCATCAGGAAATATTATTAATAATAATGGTGTTACAGATCGTACTTTAGGTAACACAAACACATGGGGTATCGCACCTCATGAGGCTTCCGATGGTGGTGCATGGATACACTCTCAAAATGGTTCAAATGGTAATTTCAATGATGGATTTGGTTCTGATTATAATAATGTATCATGGCAGTCCCGATACTCATATTGGTTCGTTAAATAAAGGCAGTAAAAGATAATAATCCTAAACCATCATAGAAAAAACCGCACACTTGACACTTTGTAAAGTATGATATAATAAGAAAACATTAAAATTATAAATCATTATTTAACAAGACATATGAACTTTGCTGTTTACTCAAAGGAAGGTTGCCCATATTGTGACAAAATTAAACAAGTATTAGAGTTGACAAATCTTAGTTATGTGGTGTATAATTTAGGAGAGCACTTTGACCGAAAATCTTTTCAAGATGAATTTGGTCAAGGAACTACCTTTCCACAGGTGGTTGTTGATGGTAAAAAACTAGGAGGTTGTGTTGACACAATTGAATTCTTGCGAGAAAACCAAATCGCAAAATGAAGGTATAAATAAATCAACTGACCATATTGATCGTGGTTTTGAGCTTATTCTTACAGGAGGTAAAAAAAGAAAACCTAAATCATTTCGTCTTTACTTTGACAAAATGATATCTTTCTTTCATAAGAAAATAAACATTCATTTAGACTTTTACTTGGATGTAAAATAAAAACTTATCTCAGGAGAATTATGTTAGCAGTAAGTATTGTATTCGCATCATTTCTGTTTATATTGTTTCTGGTAGTAGGAGTAATAGGAGGATGGGTAGCAAGAGATTATATGATGAATTATCAAGAGGTTGAAAAAATTCACCCAGAGATGTATGATAGAAATGGTAATATAGTTCCTGACGAAATTGTAGCATTCCGATTTGAAAATTATGACAACAACGACGAAGAAGACGACTAAGACAGTCAAACCAAAAGCAACACCAATACCAAATTTACCTGTAAATCCATTCGTATTTGAGGTATTGGAAGCAGCATCGAAACAAAGGACTAAGGCAAGAAAGATTGAAGTTCTTCAAAAATATGCACATAATTCTATAATGGCTGTGCTTATATGGAATTTTGATGAAAGTGTAATTTCTCTTTTACCTGAAGGTGACGTGCCTTACGGTAATACTAGAGAGGATAATAGTGTTACTGGTACTTTATCAGACAAGATCAATGATGCAGTTGGTATGATGGCAGAGAGTGGTTCGACATCACTAGGTTCGCAAGATCAAGGGAAAGCATCTATACGAAAAGAGTTTACAAAGTTTTATAATTTTTTGAAGGGTGGTAACAGCGGTCTTTCGAGTCTTCGTAGAGAAACAATGTTTATTAATATTCTTGAAGGATTACATCCACTAGAAGCGGAAATACTTATCTTAACAAAAGATAAAAGATTAACTGATAAGTATAAAATTACTAAGGATGTGGTTTCTGCAGCATACCCACAGATAACTTGGGGAGGTCGTTCATGAGCACTGCAGCAGAGAAAGAAAAGAGAGAAACTTTCTGGACTAAGACAGAAAAAGAAACTTTAAAAGAAACATATGGCACAGAAATATTAGTGGAGAATGGTTCTTCTGCGGATGTAATGACAAAAGATGCTCCTACAGATGCATCTATCGTTACCTATACAGTTGATGGTAAAGAACATCAAGATTTAACTAGAGGTTCAAGAGTCAAACTGTTTGATATGTATTATGATAAGTTTACGAATGTAAAACGTATTGAGTATGGACAGGGTATGATTAAACCATCTCTCTGGGGATATAGTGGTGAGGCAGCACCCAAAAAGAAAAAGCGAAAGTAGTTTCAAAAATAGGCGAAAAAAAATCCCGCCAAAATTTTGACCTGTAGGGTTTTCTGTAACATAAACTACAAAAGTGCTTGACTATATACTATGAATGTGTTAATATAAACACATCGTTCATCTTATGGGCATT
>OCVP010000139.1_pt1 | contig 32554 bp, 27 predicted proteins | sample 1539171 | NCBI WGS metagenome assembly OCVP01 (sample SAMEA51879418, study PRJEB22527) | metagenome
TGATCCACATAAAGTTTATGCTGCTTATCAAGCAGCAGTCAAACATACCGGGCAACCCACGGTGATATTAGCAAAAACCGTTAAGGGTTACGGCATGGGCGGATCCGGAGAAGGTGCCAACATTACTCACCAACAGAAAAAAATCCGTCCTGAAGATCTCTTGGTGTTCCGTGATCGTTTTCACCTTCCACTCTCCAATCAGCAGGTGGAACAGATGGAGTTCTTCCATCCAGGAGATTCGTCCCAGGAAGTCGAATACCTTCATCAGCAACGCGAAAAACTAGGAGGTTACCTTCCCTCCCGGAGAACTCGTGGAGATGATTTAAAAACTCCGGAACTTCCATTTTTTGAGCGGCTGCTGAAAAGCACCGGGGAGCGTGAAATCTCAACAACTCAGGCTCTGGTTCAAGCTATGACCTTATTGTGCCGGGATGAAAAGTTGGGTTCCCGAATCGTTCCTATCGTCCCTGACGAAGCACGGACTTTCGGAATGGAAGGGATGTTCCGGCAAATCGGGATTTATGCCCATGAAGGCCAGAAATACGAACCGGTGGACCGTGAACAGCTGATGTATTACCGGGAAGATCAAAAAGGGCAATTCCTGCAGGAAGGAATCAACGAAGATGGTGCCATTTCTTCCTGGATTGCAGCAGCGACTTCCTACAGCAATTCCGGAATCCAGATGATTCCCTTTTACACTTTTTACTCGATGTTCGGTTTTCAACGGGTTGGGGATTTGATCTGGGCAGCAGGTGACATTCAGGCAAGAGGATTTCTGATTGGGGGAACCTCAGGAAGAACAACCCTCAACGGCGAGGGGCTGCAGCACGAAGATGGACAAAGCCAAATCATGGCAGCCAATGTACCGAATTGTATCTCTTATGATCCAACATTTGCCTATGAATTGATGGTGATCATCCAAAACGGTCTGAAGAGGATGTTCGAAAATCAGGAAAATGTTTTTTACTACATCACCACACTCAATGAAAACTATCCTCATCCTGAAATGAAAAAAGGGCAGGAAGAGAACATCATCAAAGGCATGTATCTTTTTCAGCAGGGAGGTAAAGGATCGAAACGGGTCCAGCTTATGGGTTCAGGAAGCATCCTCAGAGAAGTGATTGCCGCTGCAAATATACTCGCAGAAGATTTTGGAATTCAGGCAGATGTCTGGAGTTGTCCGAGTTTCAATGAATTGAAGCGAGATGGGGACGATTGTGTTCGGTGGAACCTGATGCATCCTGACCAAAAACCAAGAATTCCCCATGTAACTGCATGCCTTGAAAAACATTCCGGGCCTGTGGTTGCCGCAACGGATTATGTGAAATTGTTTGCAGACCAGATTCGGGCCTATGTTGGAAGAAATTTTCATGTCCTGGGTACCGATGGATTTGGACGAAGCGACACCCGGGCATCGCTTCGTCGTCATTTTGAGGTCAACCGTTATTATGTGACGGTTGCCGCCTTGAAAACCTTGGCTGATGAAGGAACGATCCCAGCCAAAACGGTCAAATCCGCGATTCGCAAATACAAGCTCGATCCAGAAAAACCCAACCCTCTCCACGTTTAAAGCCAGGAACATGACTCAAATCAAGCAGGTACAGGTTCCAGACATGGGGGATTTCCAGGATGTCGAAATCATCGAGGTTCACATCCAAGCTGGTGACAGGATCGAAAGTGAAAATCCATTGATTACCCTGGAAAGCGATAAAGCAACGATGGATGTGCCTGCACCTTTTTCCGGAAAAGTAGAAAATGTCCTGATCAAGGTTGGAGATAAAGTTTCTGAAGGAACTCCTATCGTGGACCTTCAAACTTCGGATGATGCGAACGCTGAAGAAATCTCCAATACGGACGAGAAAAGAGACTCTCAAAATCTGGAAATCCAGCAGGATTCAGGAAATTTGAGTTCTTCCCCCGAATCTCCTGAAAATCAAACAGATTCCGGTGAATCTTCCAAAGCAAATTCATACTCATCTGAGCCTGAGTTGATGCTGATGCCCGACATGGGCGATTTCACCGAAGTGGATATCATTGAGGTGTTGGTCAAGACTGGAGACCAGGTAAAGCCTGAAGATTCCGTGATCACATTGGAAAGCGACAAAGCAACCATGGATGTGCCTGCCCCACTTAAAGGGACCATCCAGGAAATGTTTGTCAAAACAGGACAAAAAATTTCCAAAGGACAAAAGATCGCCCTGATCCTTCCAGATTCTGAATCTGCAAATCAGGCTATACAAAAAACCGACACAAACGAGGAATCTTCAGTATCGGAAGCTCCCAAAAAACCATCCTCAGAAGAGAGAACTTCAACAGGACGTAGACCTCCTGTTACAGAACCCATCGACCACCAGCAATTTCTGAAAGCCCATGCGAGCCCTTCAGTTCGGAAATTCGCCCGTGAACTTGGTGTGGATTTGAGCAGGGTGAATGGATCCGGCAGAAAAGGTCGCATCACTCACGAGGACGTCCAGGGACATGTCAAAGAAAGATTGAGTGCACCATCCACGGCTCAGAGTTTAACTGGGACCGTTCCTCAAATTCCAGAAATCGACTTTTCACAGTTTGGAGAGATTGAAATCAATCCGCTTTCCAGGATCAGAAAAAAAGGTGCCGAACACCTCCATCGAGCCTGGTTGAACCTGCCGATGGTGACCAATCATGACGAAGCCGACATTACCGAACTGGAAGCATTCCGGCAGAAACTCAAAAAAGAGGCCGCCGAGCAAAACATCCGGCTAACGATGCTTGCATTCCTGCTTAAGGCGACAGCAGCTAATCTTAAAAAACATCCTGATTTCTGCTCATCCCTGAGCCCTGATGGTCAAAACCTGATTCACAAACGCTATTGTCACATCGGAGTTGCAGTCGATACCGAAGAAGGTCTCGTGGTCCCTGTGATCCGTGATGTCGATCAAAAAGGAGTTTTTGAACTCGCTCAAAATCTGGGGGATGTCAGTGAAAAAGCACGCAGCCGAAAACTAAAACGTGAAGATCTCCAGGGTGGTTGTTTCAGTATTTCCAGTAACGTGAAGATCTCCAGGGTGGTTGTTTCAGTATTTCCAGTCTCGGTGGAATCGGAGGCACCGCATTCACTCCATTGGTGAATGCACCTGAAGTCGCGATCCTCGGCGTCACTCGTTCCAAAATGACACCCCAATGGAATGGAGAGGAATTCATTCCCAGATTAATGCTTCCCCTGGATCTGACCTACGATCATCGTGTCATCGATGGTGCAGCGGCCGCAAGGTTTCTGGCTGACTTCTGCACTCTTCTTTCCGATATGAAGCGCTTGCTGCTCTGACAGGTTTTGATGGACAAACGCTCCGTTCAGGTTCCTGACATCGGCGATTTCCAGGAAGTCGAAGTAATCGATATTCTGGTCCACTCCGGGGACCGAATTCAGGAAGAAGACCCGCTGATCACTCTGGAAAGCGACAAGGCTTCCATGGATGTTCCATCACCTTTCTCAGGAACGATTTCAAGCATTCATCTTAAGGTTGGTGATAAAGTTTCCGAAGGAAATCTGATTCTGGAATTGGAAGAAGAGTTAATCAATTCCGAGCCAACTACCCAAAAATCATTAGAGGAAAAAACACCTTCTCCTGCAGAAAACATCAATCCTTCAAAAACTTCTGCAACCCCATTTTCCCAGCAAGTAAGTAAAGCAGATTTGAACTGTGAAGTCCTGGTTTTGGGTGCTGGTCCAGGGGGATATACTGCCGCATTCAGGGCGGCTGATCTGGGGAAAAAAGTAATTCTAGTGGAACGCTATGAAAGTCTGGGAGGAGTCTGCCTGAATGTTGGATGCATACCTTCTAAAGCTTTGCTTCATGCAGCGAAAGTCATCGATGACGCACACGCCATGAAAGACCATGGAATCGATTTTGGCACCCCGAAAATCGACCCTATCAGACTTTCAGCATGGAAAAACTCTGTCGTTGGCAAACTGACCAACGGTCTGAAGTCACTGGCAAAACAGCGTAAAGTAGAATGCCTGACCGGAAAAGGAACTTTCCTTGATTCCCATCATCTTCAGATTGAATCAAAAAGCGGAACAACCACCGTCCGATTTGAAAATGCCATCATCGCCGCCGGTTCTGAACCGGTTAAACTCCCATTCCTTCCAGATGATCCCAGGATCATGGATTCCACGGGAGCATTAAATCTTCAGGAAATCCCGGAAACGATGCTGGTCATCGGAGGTGGAATCATCGGTCTCGAGATGGCGACCGTTTACAGGTCAATGGGGACCAAAATCACGGTTGTTGAAATGCTTGACGGGTTGATGGCTGGAGCCGACCGTGACCTGGTTAAACCCTTTCACCGCATCGTTTCACGTCAGTACGATAACATCTGGCTGGAAACCAGAGTCACTCAAGTCGAAGCTCAGAAAAAAGGGTTGAAGGTCCATTTTGAGGGAAAAAATGCTCCTGAAAAACCAGTTGTCTTCGAAAAAATCCTAAGTGCGGTGGGAAGAACCCCGAACGGATTAAAAATCGGTGCAGAAAACGCAGGGGTTTCGGTGGATGAAAAAGGCTTCATTGCGGCCGACTCCCAGATGCGCACCAATGTATCGCATATTTATGCCATCGGAGATATCGTCGGCCAACCGATGCTGGCTCACAAGGCAACCCATGAGGGTAAGGTTGCCGCGGAAGTGATTTGCGGGATGAAAAGTCATTTTGACGCTCGGGCCATTCCCTCTGTTGCTTATACCGACCCTGAAGTCGCATGGGCCGGGATCACCGAAGAGGAAGCCAAAAGCCAGGGAATGAACTATGGCAAAGGGATTTTCCCCTGGGCTGCCAGTGGACGGAGCCTGGCATTGGGACGAGACGAGGGGATGACAAAAATAATATTTGAAGAGGGCACAAAACCTGGCATTGGGACGAGACGAGGGCATGACGAAAATAATGTTTGATGAGGGCACCAAAAAGGTGATTGGTATAGGTATCGTGGGGCCGAATGCCGGGGAACTGATTGCAGAAGGAATGTTAGCCATTGAGATGGGGGCAGACGCCACCGATATCGGTTCCACCATTCATCCTCATCCCACACTTTCTGAAACCCTCGGATTGGCCGCCGAGGCATACGAAGGAACCATCACCGACCTCTACCTGCCAAAGCGGAAATAATCCGACATCTGGTCATAACCTAGCAGCCAGTTCGGCTCCTTCACGGATTGCCACTTTCGCGTCCAAACCGCTTGTTTCCCTGGCTCCTCCAATTACATGGATGGGCATTCCTTTTCCGTTGAAACGAGAACTCAAATCTTCAAAGGGCTCCTGTCCGGCAGCGATAATGATCTGGTCGACTTCAAAAAGTTGATCCTGTGGGGCTTCCCCTTTTTCCAAGGAGACTTTGACATGAAGACCCTTATCATCAATTTTCAGATATTCAGCTCCGTTGTATAGCTTTACCTCATGTGACCTGAGTGATTGCAAATGTGCCCACCCTGTTGTCTTTCCGAGCCTCTTCCCAATTTTGTCCGAAGAACGCTGAAAAACTGTTATTTTTCGTTTGAGTGGTTGACCAACTTCCAAGGCCTCTCGGGGTTCCAGAATTTGATACTGGTTCATGTAACCTGAAACATCGTCACCGATACTTGACTTAGTGGTCAGGTAATGAGCAACATCAATCCCGATTCCTCCTGCGCCGATGATGGCCACTTTTTCTCCAACAGGTTTCTCATGTTCCAAAACATCCAGATAACTTAAAACCTTGGGATGTTTTGATCCTTCCAAATTTAATCCACGAGGTTTCACCCCTGTTGCCAGAATCACTTCGTCAAAACCACCATTTTCCAGATTTGATGAGTCGAATGTCTTTCCCAGCCTCAGAGTCACTCCGTGTTTGGCCAGCATCACCCGGTAATAACGCAGGGTTTCATGAAATTCCGATTTTCCAGGAATTTTCACGGCAAGGTTCAATTGACCCCCCAATTCTTTTTTGCTGTCAAAGAGGGTGACTCGGTGTCCCCGTTGTGCAAGGACCAATGCCGCAGTCATCCCGGCGGGACCTGCACCAACGACGGCAAAAGTTTTTTGGGTTGATGCTGGTTCGAATTCAAGCTCGGTCTCTCTACCTGCCCGTGGATTGACTAAACAACTGGCGGTCTGCATCGAGAAAATATGATCCAGACAGGCCTGGTTACAGGCAATGCATGTATTGATTTCCTCAGGACGACCTTCTTCTGCTTTGAGGACAAAATCCTCATCTGCCAAAAAAGGCCTGGCCATGGAAACCATGTCAGCCATCCCATCTCTGAGCAAACCCTCAGCAACATAAGGATCATTGATACGGTTGGAGGTGATCAAGGGAATCTTCAGATGCGGCTTTAATTTTCCGGTAACCCAGGCAAAAGCAGCCCTGGGGACCATCATTGCGATGGTTGGAATTCGTGCTTCATGCCAGCCAATCCCGGTATTGATTAAAGAAGCCCCTGCTTCTTCAATCCTTTGTCCAAGTTCAACGACCTCCTCAAAGCTGCTTCCTTCTTCCACCAGATCCAAGCATGACAGCCTGTATACGATCAAAAAATCTGAACCTGTTGCCTCCCTAACTTTTTCGACAATGCTGATTGGTAAACGAATTCGGTTTTCATAAGATCCACCCCATTCATCGGTCCTGTGATTGGTTTTTTTGACAATGAATTCATTGATCAGATACCCCTCGGACCCCATCACTTCAACCCCATCGTACCCTGCCATCTGTGCTAATTTGGCACACCGTGCATAATCATCGATGGTTTGCAGAATCTCTTCGTGATCCAATTCTTTTGGGCGATAAAAATTAATCGGTGCGGTAATCGGGGATGGTGCAACACAGCCTTCCTGATACGAATAACGACCGGTGTGCAGGATCTGCAATAGGATCCTTCCACCATGACGGTGAACTGCTTCCGTGATGGGACGATGAAAATCGAGTTGATCTTCCGATACCAAATCCGCTCCTTCTTCAAAAACACGCCCGGCAGTATTTGGAGAAAATCCTCCTGTGACAATCAATCCAACACCTCCCTTGGCTCTCTCCTCGTAAAAAGCAGCAAGCTTTCGGGAACCTTCAGGGTCTTCTTCAAGTCCTGTATGCATCGATCCCATCAAAACCCGGTTCCGGAGCGTGATGTTTCCAACCTGAAGCGGAGTTAAAAGCTTTTCAAACATGATTCCTGTCTGGAACGATGATTTTAAGAGGAAAATAATAGCTTCTTAGTGTACCTCAAGAAGCTTTCAATAATTCAGCCTGATGGTGAGTCAACAACGGTTCAATGACCTGATCCAGATTTCCCATCATGATATCTTCAAGCTTGTAGAGTGTCAGGTTAATCCGATGATCGGTCATTCTGCCCTGTGGGAAATTATAGGTCCGAATCCTTTCGCTTCGGTCACCACTGCCAACCATTCCCTTTCTTTGTGAAGCAGCTGTGTCCTGTTGCTCCTGCAGTTCTTTTTCGTAAAGCCTGGCACGTAAAACCTTGAGAGCCTGGTTTTTATTTTTGAGCTGGGATTTCTCATTCTGGCAGGTCACAACCAATCCGGAAGGAATATGGGTGATCCGGACGGCAGAATCGGTTGTGTTCACACTTTGCCCCCCGGGACCTGAAGACCGGAACACATCCACCCGGATATCATTGGGATTCACCTCCACTTCCAAATCCTCCACTTCAGGAAGGACCGCAACGGTTGCTGCAGAAGTATGAACTCTGCCCTGGGTCTCTGTTTTGGGAATCCGCTGGACCCGATGCACACCCCCTTCGAACTTTAATTTACTGTAAACTTTTTTCCCGCTGACAGAAAGGATGACTTCCTTAAAACCGCCAATATCTGTGGAACTTTCATTAAGGATTTCCAACTTCCACTGTTGAGATTCCGCAAAGCGGGCGTACATGCGAAAAAGATCGCTCGCAAAGAGTGCCGCTTCATCCCCGCCGGTTCCGGCACGGATTTCTAGAATGGTGTTTCTGGTGTCGTCTGGGTCTTTTGGAAGGAGCAGCAATTCAAGCTGCTGAGTCAGATCCTTGGACTGGACTTCGAGTTCCTGGATTTCTTCTCGAGCCAGGTCCCGCAGTTCGGTGTCCTCAGAGGCATCATCAGCAATGAGCTGATTTTCTTCCAGAGATTGAGAGATTTTTTGATACTGCCGATAGGCTGTGACGATTTCCTGGAGTTCTGAGTGCTCCCGGGAAAGCGTCCGAAATTGCTGCTGGTCTGCTACCGTCTCCGGTTGGATCAGGAGTTCCGTCAGTTTTTCAAAGCGCTGGTCAATCTCACTAAGCTTTTCCAGCATGGAGGTTTAAGCACGATTATAGCGGCGTTTGAACTTCTCAATCCGTCCTGCCGAATCGATGACCCTCTGACCACTTCCTGTGTAAAAAGGATGGCAATTGGAACAGATTTCAACGGTTGTTTCCTGGCCCAAAGTGGACATGGACTTCCAAGAAGCGCCACAGGAGCAGTTGAAAGTGGTTGGTTTGTATTCTGGATGGATTCCGGATTTCATTATTTTCTCCAAAAATTATTTGTCCATCATGTGAAGAAATTCTTCGTTGTTTTTAAATTTTTCCATCTTATCGAATAAAAATTCCATTGCTTCGACAACATTCAGAGAAGCAAGTACTTTTCGAAGAACCCAAATTCGGTCCAGGTCGCCCTTTTCAATCAGCAGTTCCTCTTTTCTCGTCCCTGATTTATTGATATCGATCGAAGGAAAGATCCGTTTTTCTACCAATTTCCGGTCGAGGACCAGTTCCATATTTCCTGTCCCCTTGAATTCTTCAAAGATCACCTCATCCATTCTGCTGCCGGTATCAATTAGCGCAGTCGAGATGATGGTCAATGAGCCTCCTTCCTCGATATTCCTTGCTGCACCAAAAAAGCGTTTGGGCTTGTGAAGGGCGTTCGAGTCCACACCTCCAGAAAGAATCTTCCCACTTGGCGGTACAACTGAGTTGTAGGCTCGCGCGAGACGGGTAATCGAATCCAGCAGGATGACCACATCCCTTCGATGTTCAACCAACCTCTTTGCTTTTTCAATCACCATGTCGGCAACCTGAACATGCCGGGTCGCCGGTTCATCAAAAGTTGAACTAACCACTTCACCTTTCACGGAACGCTGCATTTCCGTTACTTCCTCAGGTCGTTCATCAATTAAAAGAACAATCAAATCCACATCGGGATGATTGGTGGAGATGCTGTTCGCAATCGACTGAAGGATCATCGTTTTCCCAGTCCGTGGCGGAGCCACAATCAGCGCCCGTTGCCCCATCCCTATTGGCGCAGCAAGATCGATGATTCGAGTGGTCATATCCCGGTCACCCCGTTCGAGTTTCAAACGGTTGTTGGGAAACAGTGGTGTGAGGTTGTCAAAAAGGATTTTTTCCGAAGCGATATCTGGAGATTTAAAATTTACCTCCTCAACCTTCAAAAGAGCATAATAGCGCTCACTTTCTTTCGGAGGCCTGATCTGCCCTGCAATTGTATCACCTGTGCGTAGGTTGAAACGTCTTATTTGGGATGGAGACACATAAATGTCATCTGGTCCCGGGAGATAGTTGTAATCAGGAGCTCTCAGAAAACCAAAACCATCGGGAAGTGTTTCCAAAACTCCTGAGCCATAAACAATCCCATTGCGTCTGGTTTGGGCCTGCAGCAGCGCAAAGATCAAATCCTGCAAACGCATCCCGTTGGCGTTTTCTATATCATAATCCTTAGCGATCTGGATCAATGAGGCGATGTCTTTCTTTTTGAGTTCAGAAAGATTCATCGTTGGAGGGGCTTCCCCAGTATGAGAATTAGGAACCATCCTAGTGTTGGCATGGTTTCCCCTGGAATTCGATCTACCTCGGGGAGAGCGGGAATCCATCGGCCTTTGTTTCGTAACAGTTTGAGAGTTTGTGGCTGCAGACATAGATATTGGAGCAGAGTTAGCAGTGAAAGAAATGAAGCTTATGAAACTTCAGAGAGGATAAACTTGATGTGGAGTAAAGACTTTAAATTAAGTGGAATTCTTTCCGAAGTCCTCTCTGACGAGGACTGTGTTAGAAGGGTACAATTAAAATCCCAAATGTTTCTGACTATGTCAAGAATTTTATTTCAAATAATAATTTACAAGGAAACTTCATAAGACTGGGTTGCCAACAACGGCATTACGAACCAGTTTTCTTATCAGGTCAACCGGGATGATCAGGATAGAAAATCCTATTACATAGATCCATTCAGTGAGGGTCAGACCGACGGTTCTGAGAACTTCACCTCCAAGGTAGGTGAAGACTGTCTGAAGGAAAAAAATGAGAATCACGACAAAGATGAAATTCCGATTTTCCAGAATATGTTCGAAAAGGTTGATTCCTTCAGTTCGTGAATTGAATTTATTAAAATTATTGACAAAGACAAAAAAACCAAAAAATGCGGTTAGCAGAACTGCTCTGCTGTCATAATCAGGATTGGAAGGATCCCCGCAGCGTAATTCATCACATGGGAACCATGCCGAGACGGTATCTGATGTTAAAAAGAACAAACTCAGGATAGCGATGGTAATCCCATTGACCAGAATGGCAGACCACATGTCATTATTGACAAGGGAAGCATCCATTGGTGTGGGCTTCTCTCTCATGTAACGATTAAGAGCAGCCTCTCCGGAGAATGCAAAAGCCGCCAGCGTATCCATGACGATGTTGATCCATAAAAGCTGGGTCATGGTCAAGGGAAGATCAATTCCGAAAAAAGGACCCAAGAAAGCTACTAAAATTGCTGCCACATTGACGGAAAGCTGAAAAATCAGAAATTTCCGTATCGATTTGAGCAAGGTTCTGCCGTAAAGGACTGCATTCGTGAGGGAAATAAAATTATTATCCAGAATGACAATGTCGCTGGATTCCTTTGTCATATCCGTTCCGTTACCCATGGCAAAACCCACATCGGCGTTTTTCACCGCAGGTGCATCATTCACCCCGTCCCCGGTCATTCCGACAACAAGATTCATCTGTTTCGCCAATTTAACCAGACGGCTTTTATCGGTAGGCAAAGCCCTGGCGACAACACATAACTCCGGAAGAAGCTCTTTCACTTGATCATCACTGAGTTCACCGAGTTCTGAAGAAGTGATAACTTTGGGATTTTCCCCTCTGATGATTCCTACTTCACGGGCTATGGCCTGAGCGGTATCCTTGGAATCACCTGTAATCATCACGACTTGGATCCCTGCCTGTTGGGCACTTAAGACCGCAGGTTTGGATTGCGGACGCATTTCATCCCGCAGCCCAAACACTGAAACCAGAGTCAATTTTTCCGGGAGGCTGGTCCCGTTTATTGGTTCTTCCGAATAAGCGAGCCCGATAAGACGCATCGCACGATCGGACAATTCCGCCATGCTGCGTTTGAGCTCATCATGATCATTCAGGGGCTGGGTTTTCCCTTCACTGTCTAAATAGTGGGTACACGAAGCAATGACAATTTCCGAGGCTCCTTTGACCAGAGTTAAAGATCTGGAACCATCAACCTGGGTTGCCGAGAATTTGTAGGCACTGTTAAATGGAATGTCTGCCACAACCTGAAGATCATCTTTTTCAGCCAATTTTTTCCCGAGGAACTGCAAAAGCGCTTTTTCAGTAGAATTGGCTCCTACGATCAGGGGTTTTTCAGGATCTGTTAAGTCAATCGAAGCCGAAGTGTTATTTCTGAGGCCGAATCCGATTTCGTTCATCACGGGTTCGGGAACTTCGGTGAGATCATTGTAGTTCTTGCTATCTCCAGTCAGCACTGCAGCAACCTGGAGTCGTCCTTCAGTCAGTGTCCCCGTTTTGTCACTGAAAAGTATGTTCAAGCTTCCGGAGGTTTCGATTCCAAGTAGTTTCCTCACCAACACGTTTGCTCTGAGCAATTTTCTCATGTTCAAAGAGAGAACCACAGCAATCATCATGGGCAATCCTTCAGGAACTGCCACAACAATAATGATGATTGCCAAAATAATGGCAGTCACCAGATGGTAAATAATCGCTCCAGGAGGTTGTGCTAAATAAGTTGTAAAGCTTCCATGTGCGGCATAGCCCACCATGGGATCAAAAAATACATGATTGGACATGTAAGCCAGGGCAATAAATGTTGCCCCGATATAGCCGAAATTGGTGATCTGTTTTCCAAGCTTTGCCAACTTTTGCTGTAATGGCGAAAGTCGGTCTTCCGCAGAAATCAGTTCTTTCATGGTGGCACCGTACTTGGTTTTGTCACCAACGGCCTGGACTTTCATCACACCTTCACCGTCTTCCACCAAACCTGCACGGGAGAGCCCGTTTTGTTCTTCGTTGATCTGGCTTTCATCACCCGACCCTGTTTTTTCCACAGGTTCGGACTCCCCGGTCAGTGCGGATTCATTGACATCCAGTTCTCCTTCCAGCAAATAGCCGTCGGCCGGAATGGTATCCCCAGGTTGCAGAAGAATTAAATCGTTGACGACCAGTTCATCGATCAAGATCTCCTGGAGGGTTCCACCACGAAAAACTTTAACCCTGATCTTTGAAGCCTCCTCGAGCAAACTTTGGAATTCCGACTCGTTGCTGCCTCCTCGAGCAAACTTTGGAATTCCGACTCGTTGCTGTATTCTGAAAAAGTAGCTACCAACGTTGCCAAAACGACCGCTATCGCGATCCCTAACCCTTCATACCACGGTGCGAATCCTAATGCTGCTAATGCCAGAGTGACTAACAAAGCAACAATTAAGATCATAATGATCGGATCTTTTAGATTCGCGATCAGTTTGTCCCAAAAAGTTTCTACATCTTGGGTCGTAACCGCATTTGAACCATGCTGGTTTCTAGAATCGCGAACTTCTTGCTCTGAAAGACCGGTGTATGTGAATTTCATGAATGGACTCCAAGGGTTAAATCAGATCACCTAATTCTGTTGATTATTACTTTAGGGTTCAAGCTAATCTGGGATGCATGAAATTGCAGTTTCATCAAAATATATCAGGGTTTTCACTTTTGGAAGTTTTTATCAGCGCTGGGATATTTTTAATTTTAATCCAAGGCACCCTAAGCATCATTGAACAATCCTCAAATCAGTTCAAGAAATCATCCTTTAATTTCCAAACTGCAGCCATGCTTGATTATTGGAATTCGGAACAAGTTAATCTTTTACTTTCTCAGGAAATGCAGTCAGGAAATTCCAATATCCCAATCAAAGTTTTTAAGGAAACGACTGAACTTCACACCCAAGTTGAGTTCACAAGTGCAGATCGGTTCAAAGTAACCTTTCAACTTATTTTTCAAGATCATGCAAAAACCGTCTCCTGGATTTCAGAAGGAATCATAGATGTTCCAAAAAACTGAAGTCTTGAAAAAAGGGTTCACCATCATTGAAATTCTGCTCAGTGGTGCAATTGGTCTCTTGTTATTGTTGGTTATGGCCAATGCTTTCATTAATTTTCAAAAGATGGGTTTGATGCAAAATGATAACGCAAAAAAACATGCATCGTTTGAAAGAACTTTAATGATGCTCAAGTCAGAATTAATCCAAGCCGGATATGGGCTTGCATCGTATCATCAAGGAATTCAAATTACGGATCAATCACTGCGTATCCAAAAAGACATGAACCTGGATGGCGATTTGGAAGACTCGCGTGAGGACGTGGTTTACCAGTTTTTCCAGGAAGATAAGAAGCTTTCCAGAAAATCTGGTCAAGGCTATTTCCAGATCCTCATGGAACCGATATACTCTGTTTTTTTTCATGCTCACCCCGTAGATTTTGAGCAAAAAGGGATAACACCTTGTGTCAGGATGCAATTCCAACTCAACGAGTTCGATGACCTTCAGGAAGCAACGCTATGCCCATTAACTCTTTGATATGGATATAACTGGAAATGTTTCATTAAAACCTCAAATAACAAAAAATGCCCCATTAACTCTTTGATGTGGATATAACTGGAAATGTTTCGTTAAAACCTCAAATAACAAAAAACTCATGAAGTATTTACACACCATGATTCGGGTGCAGAATCTTGAATCCGCCCTCGATTTTTTTATCAACAAACTGGGTATGATGGAGGTTCGTCGGAGAGAAGCGCCTGAAGGACGCTTCACTTTGGTTTTCCTGGCAACCGGACCTGGAGAGTCGACCATTGAACTGACCTATAACTGGGATCAGGAAGAACCCTACACAGTCGGAAGAAATTTTGGGCACTTGGCTTATTCCGTAGAAAACATTTACCAACTCTGTGAGGAACTACAGAATAAAGGCGTTACGATTCTAAGACCTCCTCGTGACGGGAAAATGGCTTTCATCAGAAGCCCTGACCAGATTTCAGTGGAATTGCTTCAAGAAGGCGATCCCCTTCCACCACAAGAACCCTGGCTTTCAATGCCCAGTCAAGGTGAGTGGTGAGTCGACTTTTCAAGTACCTTCTTTATAAAAAACTAATCAGGCCCATCACCCGAAGCGAAGGTTCTATCCGCCAAGTCAGCTGGGGGGTGGGCATTGGGGTCTTTTTCGCCCTTACTCCGACCGTAGGGATTCAGATGTATGCGGTTGCTCTAATTTGGGCATTATGCCGTTACATTCTCAACACCCATTTCAATCTTCCGGTCGCAATTGCAATGGTTTGGATATCAAACCCTTTGACCATGATTCCGCTTTACTATCTCTTCCTCGTTTCAGGTTATGCCTTTTTGGAGACACAGGAAAAGCTTAGTTTTGCGCTTTTCGAAAAAGAACTCTCCTCTTTTTCTCAAATGGAAAGTGCATGGGACTCCATCGTGGAAGCGACACGTTTTCTGATCATCGACCTTGGATGGCCGATGGTGGTGGGAAGCCTTTTTTTCGCCATACCGGGAGCATTTCTCTCTTACTGGATAACCGCTTATCTTCTTAAACGCTATCGACTTCAACGTCTGAAACATCGCCAGTTTGTCGCTAATGGATCCCAACCCGTGGACCAACCGGTCAATTAAAATCGATTGGCATCCTAAGGAACGCTTCAAAAGAATTCCTTTCTAATTTCATGAATTCCTCCTTAAACAAAAAAATCCTGGAATCTGAACTTCGTTACCGGAAAGGAAATTTCCTTTACAATCAGGGGGAAGTTTCTAAAGCAGAAACATCCTGGGAAAATTCCACCTTCGAAGAGAATTCCCAGACAGAACAATCCTCAGCAGAAAAATCCAATTCATCACCTCCTTATATACGAACCATCGGGGCTGTGTTGCTGACTGCAATTTGCTTCTACGCCATACTATTCAGTCTTTTCCCGAGCAAACCATCGGGGTTGTGTTGCTGACTGCAGTTTGCTTCTACGCCATACTGTTCAGTCTTTTCCCGAGGGAACCTGATGCCTTGTCCCTATGGATGCAATCCCAACAGCAACAGCAAAACCGGTCCTTCTGGGATGAGTGGTGGGACACGGGCAGGCCTTCGATCAGTTTCAACCGAACTCCATTTGGAAGTGAAGACTGGCTTCAACAATTCAGGGAAAATCTCAGAGATTTGATCGACAGGGAAGACCATGATCGATCTGCCTCAAGACAGGAATTTGAGAATTGGCTGGATCAAAATCAAAAAAAACGAACTCAACCAAAACCTGTTAATCATTACATACTGACGGGTCGGGGACTTTTTAATGTTAGGAATTTTGATGAAGCCATCGCAACATACCAGGAAGGCCTTCACTATGCTGACCGTCCTGAACATTTGGGGGAACTTTTCCGTGAACTCGGAACAGCCTACTATTATCAAGGTTATCAACTTCAGGCAGACGGACTTGCTAAGTACGATCTGAGACTTGTAAAAAACTCCGTCGATTCCTACCTTCAGGCAGAAAAATTCACCAGCGGTCCCTATTTGTATGGAAACATGGGTTGGGGTTTCTATCTTCTTGAAGATTTTGAGAAATCTGTTGAATACAGCCAAAGGGCATTGGCATTAGATCCGACCCTGGTTTACGTTCGAATGAACTTGGGAATCTCCTTCTTGCGGATGCATGAGTACACTAAAGCCTTTCTTGCTTACCAAAGTATCAGGCCTTTGGAACCGGATTTTGAAGAATATGATGGAGGAATCCGGGATTTGAAAGAACTCAAACTTCAATTTCCCGGAAGTCATCCATTTACGGATTTCATCCTTGGATTTATTATGATGGAACAGGGACGTTTTCTTGATTCCAGAGCGGCTCTAACGACTTTTCTTAACAGTTCTTTTGCTGCCAATTCCTGGAAAGCAAAGGCACAGGAAATGATCCGGATGATGTCCGAGGGTTGATCTCCGGATGAAAAATCAGTTCTCTGTATTTTGCAGACTTGCGAGATGAGCTTCCCACTCGTCAAGCATCATATTTTTCTTAAGGTTGTTGCAGGGTTTGCAGCAGGGCACCAAATTTTTTCTTTCGCTGAGCCCCCCTCTTGAAATCGGGATTCGGTGATCCATGCTCAACTGACGGGCAGGGACGGTTTTCCCGCAGTAATGACAGTGGTTTCTTGCCCTGAGGTTTTTCCACCACTGACTTTGACGTATCTGTCTCGCTTTTTCTTTTTCTCGACGCAGATGTTCAGGATCTGAGAAAATCCAGTCCGTTTCTTTCAAAATTAATGTTCCTTCGGTCTCCAGTTTGGTGCGCTTTCTTCAAAATCTCTTGGAGTTCTGGTCAGTCGCCTCCTTCCCGTTCCATCAATGAACATCACATAGAGTTTGCTGACACCCGTTGAATTTGCAGCAAAGACGATCTGCTTGCCATCCGGGGACCAACTGGGCTGTTCTGAATTGTAACGCCCCCGAGTCAAGGCTTTTTCATCACCGGTGAAGGGGTCCAGAATATGGATCTGCGCATTGCCTCTCACGAGCCTTGTAAACGCAATCATGGTTCCGTCAGGAGACCAGGCGGGATCACTGCTCGCCCCGGAACGCGTTAATTGGAATTCAACCCTGGTTCCGAGTTGACGATAAAATATCTGTTCCTTTCCGGTTCGGTCCGAAACAAAAACAAGCTGTTGATCATCCGGGGACAAAGATGGAGCTGTATCAATTGCCGGGTGCTTTGTGACCTGCCGCTCTTTTCGACGGTTCAGGTCAAATTCATACAGATCGTTATTACCCTTTCGGCTGAGTGTGACGATTAACCGTGTACCATCGGAAAACCATGCACCTCCACTCACATTCAGGAAATTGGTATTGGAAGCATTAACCCGATTATCTGAGTTCAGCAGAATGATCGGTTTGCCTTTTAGTTTGTTGAGGATGATCGCTGTTCCTCGGCGGCTGAGACGTGTGTAGAGAATGGATTTCCCGTCCGGACTCCATCTTGGGAGGAGGCTGATCGAAGGATTCCGCGAAATGGCTCCAAGCCGATTGCCGTGAGTATTGACTCTGGCAATGATTTTACGGCGCTTGGGCTGTTTCAATGTAAAGGCGATTGTACTCCCTAAAATGCCCTGAATTCCTGTTAGTTGTTCTGTCAGTTCATTGATCATCAACATCAATTTACTTTCCCTAAAATTGTTCCTTTTGAGTTGAAGCATCAACGGGAACAAGGGAACACCTTCAACATCGGCCACAGTCAAAATCAATTGTTGATTCTGGACATCGAGCAGGATTTTCATGTCCAACCGACTCCCTTCTCCCAAACGGCAGGAAGCATAACGGGAACCCCTCACTTTAAAAGAACCGCTCCAGCAAAGATTCCGATCAATGATTCTTTCCCAGCGCGGTGCTTCAGGATGCTCTGAAAAGGCCGGCTGTGGCTCAAGCGCAACAGCAAAACGGGTGAAGCCCAAACCGCTGATCACAATCTCTTCGCTGGAATAGGTTTGAGCACGCAGAACTTCTTGAGAAGAAAGCAGCAAAATAAAACAAAGACCGATCAGAATAAAATGACTTTGTATGTTCTTTTTTCGAATTATGTTTTGCATCAACATTTATTGAAGTTGCGGAATGACTTTGACAACCACAATGTAAGGTGGGTTTCCTGCCAGTGCTTCAGGAAGTGGATTAAGGTTAACATTTCTGATCGCCAATTGGGCCGCCTGGTTGAACGCATTTGAAGGACTTGCCTCCAAAATTCTGTAACGAATGATTTTACCGGAGACTCCTATCTCGAGTTCGATGCGAACGAAAAGCTCCGAATCATACATTGCCAATTTGGGTTGAACCATGGTTTGAATGTGCTGGTTGTATTCCTGTTCTGCCTGACGGATTTTTTTGCTGATTTGCAGTTTCTGGTTAAATTCGATTTCCGAAGAAACTTCCGGTTCTTTAGCCTCTTTGAATTCCAGCATTGGCACTATAGGTTCCATGTCTGATTCTGGAACGAGTATCGGTTCGCTGGTACTGATCTGTGGATTCTCCAGGGGTTTAGGTTTGAGGATTGGGGTCGTCTGTATTTTTTGCTCCAAATTCGGAAGCTTGGCTTCGGGTTCCGGTAATGAAGTACTCAGCGTGGGTTTAGGTAAATTTGAAGAAAGTGAATCTGGTTTTAACACTGGGGAATCAGGAAGAGGCTGAGACTGCAACATTGGTTGTTTCAGCTCAATGTTTGGAAGCATGGATGCTGGTAATTCAGGTTCCGGAAGAGGAATCAAAGGTTGCTGTGTAAAGCTTTTTTTCAGGGATGGACTTTCTAAAATGGGAAGAGTTGGGGATAAATCAGGTTTTTCCGGAGTCTTTGGTTTAGTCTTTGTCACTTGGGATGGAATTTCGATTTTTTTAAACTCCGGTTTTGACAGTTTCATTTGGGGAATCGCCAGTTTTCCAACCTCCGGCGTCGTCATTTTTTTAAGTTTAGGTAGATTTTGACTCGGTTTCAGTAAAGTTTTCTTGGAATTAATTGATGATGGCAGAGCAGGTTTTTTCCCGGCAATAGGCGCCTTTAATGGTATTTCAACCGGGGAAACCAGAGCCTTGGTTCCAGGCCCCTTGAGTTCTTTTAGTTCAGGTTTTTTGGGGGACGGCAGTTTCAGTTTCTGCTTATCCGACTCAAAAGCCATAGGTTTCAGATCGATTTCCTTTTTTGGAACCACAATCGATTTGGGGGAAACTTTGACAGAAGTCTGAGTTTTCGGAAGCTTTCGCTTCAATTTTGGAAGTTCATTTTTTGAAAGCGATGGTTTTGTTATCTCAGGCTTTAAACTATTTTTTGTAGTTTTCAAAACAGGTTTTTGAACCTCAGGAAGTGGTTGAATTGGTTGTAAGCTAAGCGCTTTACTTCCGGATTCAAGCTTCAAGACCGGTTTTTGAATCGATTTGGATTTCTTCTGAGGATAATCAAAACGGATATTGACCCTGGCTTTGATTGGGACATCTTCATAATCCAACATTTCCATGGTACTGCTGATGACTATCATCAGGACAAGATGGACCGCAATCGATAGACCCAAAATCGATTCAAATCGCATGGTTTTTATATTGGAAAATGACGTTTTCTAACGAGATGAGCATTTTAGAAAAATAGCATGACTGAAGAAAAAATGATGGTATATTCCACATTTTTACAAAAAAATCGCACTTTTCTATGCTCTGGCCTTGACTTCTAAGTGAATAAATTATAGTGATACCAGGGTCTTGCAAGGCATACGCTGTGCTTGACTCATTTACCCGGCACCGTTGGAATGCGGTCCGAGGTTTGTCTTAAACCAGGGAAGGTTTGCTCGATATGACAACCTCTCCTATAAAATTTAACCTGATTTTGGATATGCTATGACCAAATCGGAACTTGTTGATGCAATCGCTGCAGAAGCTGGACTGAGTAAAGCTGATTCAGAAAGAGCTCTTAAAGCCTGCACCGGTGCAATTGAAGGTGCACTCAAAAAAGGAGATTCCATATCTCTGATAGGTTTTGGCACCTTTTCAGTAGTACAAAGAGCTGCCCGCACAGGAAGAAACCCTCGGGAACCCGGCAAAGTACTGCAGATTCCTGCTTCTAAAGCAGTTAAGTTCAAAGCTGGCAGCAAGCTGAAGCAAGCTGTTAATTGATTTGATATTTGAGCGGCACATTTAAAGTGCCGCTTTCACCTTTTTATCCTTCCTGATAACTCAAGAGGACAGCCCCTTCTTTATCCTCGTTAGCCTATTTTTGTTCTGAATTTCTTCATAATTCAGGTTCTTTTTCATTAGTGTCTTCAGATTCCGTTATTGTATTAAAGTGCCGCTTTCACCTTTTTATCCTGCCTGATAACTCAATAGGACAGTCCCTTCTATCCTCGTTAGCCTATTTTTGTCCTGAATTTCTTTATAATTCAGGTTCTTTTTCATTGGTGTCTGCAGATTCCGTTATTGTATCGGAACAGTTTGGATTTAGCAGCATATCCAATTGCGGTTCGGTTCCGGTTTTATAATGTTCCTCCTGGATTTCGTCTTGAAGATCACAGGGACCTGCTCTTCTTCCACTTTGATGAATTTTCACTGACACAATTCCAGGTGGTTGGGGAAATTGCTGCGTCGGTAAATTTGCCACTGCATTTTTCATAAACTCCACCCACACTGGTGCAGCGGCCCTAGAGCCTGATTCATGCAGCCCCATACTTCTTGGCTGGTCAAATCCTACATAGACTCCTGTCAGCAGTTGAGGAATGAAGCCGATATACCATGCATCCAGGTTATCATTTGTCGTTCCAGTTTTCCCTGCTGAAGGCCTTCCCAGTGCCCTGGCACGCCATCCTGTTCCTCGCCTCACCACATCTTGAAGTACATCACTGATGAGAAAAGCTGTTTCCTTTGAGATGATATTTGTTGTTTGAGTCTGGCTCGATTCAAGGATCCTTCCGGACTGATCAGAGACTTCCAAAACATAAATAGGTTCCGTTCTGTTTCCCTGGTTAGCAAAAATGGCAAATGCATTTACCATTTCCTGCAAGGTCGCAGAAAATGAACCCAAGGCAATGGTCAGATTTTCCCGCATCTGTGAAGAAATCCCCAATTTTCTGCTGTACTCAATCACCCGTTTAGGGCCTAAATCCTCAATCAGCCCGATGGTGGCAAGGTTCAGGCTTTTTACCAGGGCTGTCCTGAGACTAACATTGCCCATCAACTTGTCTCCATAATTTTTTGGAAGCCAAATCTCATCTTCTCCCAATTTAATCTGTCCAGTCCTGAAAGCTCTTGGACTGTCAACCAGGACACTACTCAGGGTGTATCCAGCATCCACGGCCGAGGCATAGACAAGTGGTTTAAAGGCAGACCCAGGTTGCCTTTTCGCTTGGATGGCACGGTTAAATTCACTGTCTTCATATTCATAACCCCCAATCATAGCAAGCACTTGACCTGTTTCAGGCTGCATCCCTAAAACTGCTCCGTTGACTTGAGGTTCCTGATATAAATTCAACCTAAAAAGCTGATCTTGGGGATCATAATCCATAAGTTTGACAGGAATCACATCTCCTGGTTTCAAGGCTTCATCAATGGACTTAAACGGGATCGGGTATTCTTTTCCGCTCATGGCATTCTGCCAGCTTTTTAACCTATCCCAATTGAGGGTTCCAAAGACTCCACCCAAATCAACCGAAACCTCATCACCCTCAATTGTTTGAACAACACCTATGACATTGTTTCCCAAAACGAGACGATTTTGAGAGGTGATTTCATCTGTCTGTTCCTGCAATAAAGTACTGTTATCTGACCATTCCAGCTCCTTGAGGGGTCCCCTAAAGCCCTGACGTTTAGTGAGTTCCAGAATTCCTTTTTGAAGGGCCTCATGAGCGAACATCTGGTAGTCAAGATCCATCGCCATTGTTACCCTTAAGCCACCTTGATAAAGGTTTTCCATTCCATAACGTTTCAACAAATCACGTCGGACATGCTCCACATAATGTGCAGTTCCTTCAGAGGCAAAATCGTCAATTTCGATCAGTTTGATCTCCTCTTCTTTTGCGTTTAAGTATTCTTCGACAGTTATGAAATGCTCATCAAGCATTCGTTTCAAAACCCTGTCCCGCTGAATCAGAGCAAGTTCGGGATTGTTATTCGGGCCATAGCGTGAAGGTGCGGGAAGTAACCCAATAAGCATCGCACTTTGAGCCAAACTAAGTTCATGGGCGTGGATGCCAAAATATCCCTGAGCTGAGGCTTCCACACCTTCAGCATTACCCAGAAAAACCTTGTTCAGGTAGAGTTCAAGAATTTCAGTTTTGCTGAATTGAAGCTCCATTCGAAATGCCAGTAGGATTTCCCTCAATTTACGTATGAGTTGTTTTTCCTTTGTCAAAAGGAACTCCCTGGCAGTTTGTTGTGTTAAGGTACTGGCCCCCTGAACAAAACCACCTTCCTCAACATTGACCAAAAAGGCTTTAAACATCCTAAAAGGATCAATCCCAATATGAGAAAAAAACCTCGTATCTTCACTGGCAATTAAGGCTTGAATCAGATGTGGTGGGAAACGTTCGTAAGATACCGGAATTCTTCTTTGGATATGGAACTCTTCAATCTGGTTGCCCTCCCGATCGTAGAGCACCGTCGGCAGGATTTCATTCCGCTTTTGAAGTTCTGCTTCAATATTCTTTGGAAGCGATTTACTCAATTCATAGAGAAAAGTCCCGACGCCTGCTGCTGTAAAAAAAGAAAAGGAGAATATAATCCAGAAAATCCATCGAAAGATTGAAAGCATGAAAAACATATTTCTTTTATTTCCTTTGCCCTGGCTCCAAATGATTTCTTATGTTTTTTTCGAATCTGTTAAAAATATCTGGAAGAAATTGATCTAAGATGATTCTTGTTCCGCTGGATCCTGTCGCAATTGAAAGGCTTTTTTCGATAAAGCCATTATTTCATCCCGATTTCCTTCTGAGATTTGATTTGGATCAAAATCTGAGATCATTGCATCAAAATCTTTGTATAATTCAGATTGATAGCTTTGAAGCAGCAATTGTTTCAAGATTCTTGCATCTCCAGCATTTATATTTCCCAGAGAAGAAGGTTTTGAGAGATTCTCTTGGTTCTCTCCTTGAAAAACATCCGAGGAAGTATAGTATATTTGAACGATCTGACATCTACAGCCATTGATGTGAGGCAGTTCAGGAGGTGATTTTTCTTTAAATTGTTGACCAAACTTTTGACCATCTGCTTCAAGACAAACTAAAGGTGTGGTTGCATCGAGAAAAGCCTGAAGCTCATAAGCCTCAAGGGTCGTAATGACAGGTTCAACTTGTGGATGTCTTACAAAAAGCTGCTTCTTTTTTTTATAAATCCAGTAAACAAGAATCAGCCCAAAAAGCGCAATGAAAAGCTTTAACATCGATTTTCAATGGGTTGTTTCGATACTGGTTTCAGTAGGAACAAAAGACTTAAACCAGCAAGGTCCCTATTAAGATAGTTAATCAGGAACTGATATTTCAAATGAAAATGATCTTTTATAGATTGATGACGAAGTATTTCAGATATTCTTTTTTGAAATGCCGGGCTTTGTTCCACAATCTGTTTCCTGGCATTTTTATTTTCATTGTCCCTTTTTCAATACAAGCACAGGAGAAAGAAGCTCCAACAAGCTGCAGAGAGTTGACTAGCCCTAACAATCAAACTGAAGTCAATGAACTTCTCTCTTGCATCCGTGCTCTCAACAGGGAACGAAATTCCCAGAGGGATCTCCTTAAAATACAGAACAAATTTGTCAGTTCCGAGCAACTGTCGGGCCAGATCAATTCTGCGAATCCAACAGCCGGAAATAAAATCGTTCCATCCCAACAATCCGGAACCTATCCTGGGTCCGTTACTCTGTCGAACCGAATCCAAACCAATTTATCGCAAGCTAACAAGAATCAACGAAATCCCTCCAGTTCTGTCATCACGAAAAAGAGGAACTCAGGAACTTATCCTGGCTCAATAGAATTAACCCAGAAGATTCAAAAAAGAATCCCATCTTCTGGAAAAAACATTTCTGCAGTTTCACTGCTGGAGAGCAACCCGGAATTACGCGGCCCGAAAAGTTTTTCTGAATCAAAAATGTTATCGGAAAAAATTAAATCAAGATCCAATTAATCATTCGAACAAAAAAATGAGTTTGATTGTTTGTTTCCTGGAAGAATACATTCAAGGCTCTCCTTTGAAACATCCCTTCTTCATTCCAACAAATGCCTGTACCGTTTGAGTTGGTGATTGAGTATGTATTCTTCAGCCCATTTCTATTTTTTTTATTGCTGTTGCTGTTTGGTTTATACTCCTTAAAAAACAATTCAAACAAATTTAAAAAACGTGACAAGGTCTTCTTTCTTTTAAAAAGCTTCTCAGGACTCTGGATTTTATTCCTCATAACCAGCAATGTTTTATTTTATAAAGCTGCTGCTCTCCCTTTAAAATTTTTAACCCCAAAAAGCATCAAGCAAGATGCAGACGCAATCGTTGTTGCCAGTGCCGGTGTACTTGAATCGGGGGCTCCGACTGATGCTTCCACCCGAAGAGCACATGCAGCGGCGTTACTTTATTTAGAAAAAAAAGCACCCCTGGTTATTGTTACCGGAGGTATTACAGACCCCTATCTTCCTCCCTCCAGCATCAAGGGCATTCCCATCATTCTCCAGGGTATGGGAGTCAAGAATGAACACATCATCATTGAAAACCGATCATCGGACACTTTTCAAAATGGAATTGAAACAAAGAAAATTTTGGAACAGCAAGGTCTTCAAAGCATTCTACTGGTTTCACATGACTACCATTTGTTTCGTCTGACATCGGTTTTTCAGAAACTTGGAATCACAGTATATCCTTATTCCGCAAACAGCAGGGAACTGGAAGCCTCAACTCCATGGTGGAAATTTTTTGATTGGGAAAATTACAACCGATTGCGAACAATCTCCCACGAATACATTGGACTCATCAATTATAAATTAAGCGGTAAAATTTGACCCGTATTCAATAACCTCAATGCCAAAAAGAACCGACATCGAATCAATCATGTTGATTGGTTCCGGCCCGATCGTAATTGGTCAGGCCTGTGAATTTGACTATAGCGGCACCCAAGCCTGCAAAGCCCTCAAGGATGAGGGATACCGGGTAATCCTGGTAAACAGCAATCCTGCAACGATCATGACCGATCCTGGGCTTGTGGACGCCACTTACATTGAACCGATTACTCCAAAAACAGTGAGCCGAATCATCGCTCAGGAAAAACCGGATGCCCTTCTACCAACCATGGGAGGGCAGACTGCATTGAATCTTGCTGTCAATCTTTCCGAGAGTGGGGTGCTTGAAGAACATGGAGTAGAACTGATTGGGGCTTCTCTTGATTCCATCCAAAAGGCTGAAAATCGTGAGTCTTTTAGAAAGGCCATGAAGCATATCGGAATTTCAATGCCAGAAAGTTTTATTGTCCATTCGGTTGAGGAAGGAATGACCTGGTCTAGGACCCAGTCTTTTCCACTGATCATCCGACCCTCTTTTACGTTAGGAGGCGCAGGAGGAGGCATTGCCAGGAAACCCGAAGAGCTTGGGAAAATGATTGAAAGAGGGCTTGAAGCTTCTCCGTTTCGCGAGGTCCTTTTGGAACAGTCAGTTCTGGGTTGGAAAGAATTTGAAATGGAAGTCATGCGTGATTCTCAAGACAACTCTGTGATTGTCTGTTCCATTGAAAATTTGGATCCGATGGGAGTCCATACCGGCGACAGCATTACCATCGCACCCGCACTCACATTGACTGATCTCGAATATCAGGAACTACGGGACAAATCCCTGGAAGTCATGAGGGAAATCGGAGTTAATTCCGGGGGTTCAAATGTTCAATTTGCCATCAATCCAAAAGATGGAGAGATTCTGGTCATCGAAATGAATCCCCGGGTTTCAAGAAGTTCCGCCCTGGCATCAAAAGCGACCGGATTCCCCATTGCCAAGATTGCAGCAAAACTAGCAGTGGGTTATACGCTGGATGAAATTCCCAACGATATCACTCAAAAAACTCCGTCCTGTTTTGAACCCTCAATCGATTACATCGTCACCAAAATTCCACGTTTCACATTTGAAAAATTTCCTTTTTCCCAAGATAAACTTGGAACTCAAATGCAGTCGGTGGGCGAAGCCATGGCGATCGGCAGGACGTTTCAGGAATCGCTTCAAAAGGCGATTCGTTCACTGGAACTGGATTTCTGCGGACTGGATCTTCCAAAAATCCATGCTTCTGAAAATCCAGACTCCGGAGCAAGTTTGGCCACTCCTGAAACCAAACCAGATTTAAGCTCCAATTCAAAGAAAAATACCCAGAAAAATTCGTCCTCCTTCATCCCGGATCATTGGCTTAAGGAAAAACTTGAACAACCGAACAGTCAAAGGATTTGGTATCTGGCAGAAGCGATGCGAAGGGATTGGTCGAATGCTGATCTGCATCATATCACTCAAATCGACCCATGGTTCCTGGTTCAGATCAGGGAATTGGTTGATGAGGAAGAAAAAATCCGGGAAACCAATCTTGAGACGCTTACCCCACCGGTCCTGAAAAACTGGAAGCAATTGGGTTTTTCTGATCAAAAACTTGGGGAACTTCTAAATTGTTCCGAGAAAAAAATTGCAAGGTTCCGAAAAGAATGGAGCATCCTCCCGGTTTTCAAACAGATCGACACCTGTGCCGCCGAATTCCCCTCGGAAACGCCTTATTATTATTCAACCTATGCCGAAGAAAACGAATCGCTGACCACTGAACAACCAAAAGTTCTGATCATCGGCTCTGGTCCTAACCGAATCGGCCAGGGGATTGAATTTGATTACTGCTGTGTCCATGCCGTGATGGCCGCAAAAGAAGCAGGTTATGAAGCCATCATGCTCAACTGTAATCCCGAAACCGTCAGTACGGATTATGACATCTCGGATCGTCTCTATTTTGAACCAGTGACCTTTGAAGATGTGATGCATGTCATCGAGTTGGAAAGACCGATTGGTGTGATTGTCCAACTTGGAGGCCAGACTCCGCTGAAGCTTGCAAAAAAACTTTCGGAGGCAGGGATTACTTTGTTGGGAACTCCCTATCGAAGCATCGACATTGCGGAAAACCGAGAGTCATTTGCGAATTTGCTGAAAGATCTCAATCTCCTTCAACCCAAAAACGGGCTTGCAAATAGCCAGCAGGAAGCAAGTGAAATCAGTAGGCAGTTAGGATTCCCGCTATTGATCAGGCCTTCTTATGTACTTGGTGGAAGAGCGATGATGGTTGCTGAAACAGAAGAGGAACTTCAGCACTTTTTTGAAGAGGCATTGAGGGTTTCACCTGAACATCCTGTTCTTCTTGACGAGTTCGTCAAGGATGCTGTGGAGGTGGATGTCGATTTGTTAGCTGATGGAGAAAACTCAGAGCTTGGAGGAATTCTGGAACATATTGAATCCGCCGGGGTCCATTCAGGTGACAGTGCTTGTGTTTTTCCTCCGCATTCCCTCTCAGAAAAGACACTCCTCGAATTGGAACGTCAGGCAAAACTCTTAGCCAAAAACCTCAAAGTCAGAGGTTTGATGAACATCCAGTTTGCAGTAAGAGATTCCGAGATTTTCATCATCGAAGCCAATCCAAGGGCATCCAGAACCGTCCCGTTTGTCAGTAAATCGATTGGGCATCCGCTTGCTAAGTATGCCACCCGATTGATGCTTGGTGAAAAATTGAGTGATTTAAATTACAAGTATCAGCCGCCAGATTTTTTCTCCATCAAGGAAACCGTTTTCCCCTTCCTCAAATTTGCAGGAACAGATACAGAGTTAGGCCCAGAAATGAAATCGACGGGGGAAGTCATGGGTCGGGGCATGAGCGTGGAAGAAGCTTATCTTAAAGCCCAAATCGCAGCGCTGAATTCAGACTTGAAAAAAGCACATGTTTTTATCGGTGTTCAGGACAAGGACAAGTCAGCGATCATTGATGTGGCAAAACAATTTGAATCAGCGGGATTCTCCATATTCGCTACACCTGGGACCTATCGTGTTCTGAAAGCCAATGGAATCTCAGATCTCCATCCTACCAGCATGAACATTGAAGATCCTGGAAACGTGCATGTGCACATCAGAACCGGAAGGGTAAGTCTGGTGATTAACACAACTCGTCCCAGAAAAAGAATCATCGATACGAATCATATCCGTCGGATGACCCTTATGTACAACATCCCCTATTGCACCACTATCCAGGCTGCCAAACAAATGGCAGAATCCATTAAATTCTTTTCTGGAAATGAGGAATTTTCTTATAACCCTCTGACCGTTTGACAAAAATCTTAAAGAAGATTGATCAATCTAATGGATTTTTTGCAGCCAGGGTTTTCTGCTGGAGATATTTTCTGTTGAGAAGAAGTTTCTGTTGCTTGTAATCCTCCTTCGATACTTTCCCCAAAAGGTACTCATCTTCTAATTCAGAAAGAGCTGTCAACAACGATTCCTGTTCATCAAATAAATATTCTTGATCATTATCTGGATTTATTTCTGGAAGATGAAAGAAACGCAACCTCTCAAAAAATAAGGGATAGCCAACGATAATCACACACAACAGAATCAATATGATGGAATAAACTAAAATCAAACGATTCCTTCTCTAGTCAGGTTTTACAATGGTTTTATGGAACGACTGGAATATAAGAAGGATTCAATAAAAGGCTGAACCTTTTCATCGTTCATCAGTTGATCAAATCTTTCGGATTCGTCCCGGAGCATCCAAAAACCCACCAGGCATTCAAAACCTGTAGATTTTCGATACTCTTCTACAGAAGCCGATTTAGGCACGTTTTGAGGGCGGCTATTTCTCCCCTTTTTGTAAATTTGAACCTCTTCTTCAGAGAGTAGGGGCAAAAATAATTCAATCAATTTTGACTGAGTTTGGCAACGAACGAGTTGGACCGTTTTGCGATGTACCTGTTTGGGATTACTGTAATGATGGGTCACCAGTTTCCTGCACCAGAGTTCATAGCAGGCGTCACCTAAATAAGAGAGAGTAAAGGTAGAAGTTGTTTGATGAGGGTTATTTTTTTCTAAACCAAGTTTTGGGGAATGCAAATGAAACGTTGTTTGAGAGTCCAACAAAGCTACCAGTTGCTGTCGTCCTGACACACAATCTGGTTACTCCGGATCCGAAAAACTCCGTCATGGATCACTCTTTTATCAATCAAGTGACCATCTTTCTCTTTCCATGGAACCCCGAAACTTCCGTCGGAACGAAGCACAATCTGAACTCCAGGTTTGGCATAATAGGTTTCATGACCGGTATCGATTCGAGGTAGTTTGACTTTACGGCTAGTCGGGATTTTGGTTTGGGGAGTTTTTTTCAGTAAAACCGCACGCTCTTTATCTTCACCTATTGATTCTGTTTCAAGTTCAAATTGGGATGCCAGTTTATGGGCCAGTCTTCTTTTGTAGGAATTCATCGGCTCTAAATTAAACTGCTCTTTACCTGAATCAACAAAACGGATGAAGACCGTTTCCAATTCCTTGAGAAACAGTTCGTCGTCGCTGTTTAATTTCGTGTCATCTATCATAAGATCAAAAGAAGAAAAAACTGAATGGTAGTATTGGTGCTCAGTGCTGGGGAAAATTAGGAACTTCAAAAGGAGGTTCGGTTAGGTTCCCTTTTTGTTGAGGGACAAGTGATTCTTCCTCAGAAAGTTTCCTTTCATCCTTGTTATCATCCTCAGGATCACTCACGGAAATGGGAACGCATTCCAAGGCTCTTTCCAGAACCGTATCCATATTTTCAACTGAGAGGATTTGAAGCTCGGTTTTTATTTCTTCCGGAACTTCAGTCAAATCTTTTTCATTTTTTGCTGGAATGAGGACGGTTTTCATCATTCCCCTTTTGGCAGCGAGGAGTTTTTCTTTCAACCCGCCAATCGGTAAAACCTTCCCACGCAGGGTTACCTCGCCGGTCATTGCGACCTCACGGAGTACAGGGATACCTGTAAAAGCACTCACCAACGAAGTGGTTATTGTCACTCCAGCGGAAGGTCCGTCTTTTGGTACCGCTCCTTCCGGGACGTGAACATGGATATCGGTTTCCTTGAATACCGAAGAATAAATCCCTAGGCGGTTGGCATTGGTCCTGACATAACTCAATGCTGCGTGAGCTGATTCTTTCATCACATCACCCAATTTCCCGGTCAGTTGAACTTTCCCGGTTCCTTTCATGACGGTCACTTCAGTGGTGAGCAGTTCTCCGCCGGCTTGTGTCCATGCGAGTCCGGAAGTGATGCCTATTTCGTTTTTTTCCTCAACCTTTCCATGTTTATATTTTGGAACTCCAAGATACTCCCTGACTCTTTTTGGTGTAATGGAGATTTTTTTCTGTGGTTCATCCATCACCAACTTGGTTGCAACCTTCCTGCAGATTTTCCCGACTTCCCGTTCAAGGTTTCGAACTCCGGCTTCACGAGTGTATTGTTGAATGATGATATCGAAAGATTTGTTTTGAAATCCGAGTTGACTTGAATTGAGCCCGTTTTCCTCGATCTGTTTCGGCAACAAATGTCTTTTCAAAATGTGGACTTTTTCCAGTTCGGTATATCCCGAAAGGTTGATGACTTCCATCCGGTCCTGCAGGGCAGGCGGAATATCCTGTGCCACATTGGCCGTGCAGAAGAAAAGGACATCCGAAAGATCGAATTCAACCTCGAGATAATGATCCATGAAAGTGTGATTCTGTTCCGGGTCCAGAACCTCAAGCAAGGCTGAGGAGGGATCTCCCATCACTCCGCGTGTCATTTTGTCCACTTCATCAAGAAGAAGTAGTGGATTTTTTGATTTAACCTTACGCAGGGACTGGATGATTTTTCCCGGCATTGCACCGACGTAGGTTCTTCGATGGCCTCGGATTTCAGCCTCATCCCTGACACCACCCAGACTCATTCTGGCAAAATTTCTACCTAACGCATCGGCGACAGAACTACCTAATGCATCGGCGACAGAACGGGCAAGTGATGTTTTTCCAACCCCAGGAGGTCCAACCAGACAGATGATAGGACCTTTCAGGGAACCCACCTTTTGAGCGACTGCGAGGTATTCAATGATCCGCTCTTTGATTTTTTCAAGTCCGTAGTGCCCCTTATTCAGAATTTTTTCTGCCGCATCAAGATCGAACCGATCTTCGGTTTTATCGCCCCAGGGCATATCCAGCAGCCAGTCGATGTAGTTTCGCACCACGTTTGCTTCTGCAGACATGGGCGGCATCATCTTAAGTTTCTTTAGTTCTTTTTCGGCAATCTCACGGGCTTCCTGGGAAAGAGGAATATCTTCCAAACGTTTTTCATATTCCTCCTGTTCCGCTTTTCCATCCTCACCCTGTCCAAGTTCTTTCTGAATGGCCTTAATCTGCTCGTTTAAGTAATACTCCTTTTGAGTCTTACCAATTTGCCCCTGAACTCTTTCCTTGAGCTTGCGCTCGACTTTTTTGAATTCACTCTCCTCAAGCATCCGTTCATAAACGATTTCCAGCCTGCGACGAGGTTCAGTGATTTCAAGCAGGGTCTGTTTTTTCTCCAGATCCATATTCAGAAGCGGAGCAATCCGGTCTGCCAACCGATGGGGGGCTTCACTGTCGATTGCTAGCTTCTCAATTCCTTCGGTGTGCCGCTTGACCTCTTTCAGATAGCGTTTGAATTCGTTTCTTACATTTTTGCTGAGGGCAACGATTTCCGGATCTTCATCTTCTTTTTCAATAACCGGAGTAACCATGGCCATGTAGAAGGGATCCGAAAGCCGAACGTTCTCGAGTCTGGCTCTGCTCTGTGCTTCAAAAAGTGCTTTTATGGTACCGTTATGCAACCGCATGATTTGCAGAACACGTCCAACGGTTCCCATCCTGAAGAGGTTTTTTTCTTCCGGTTCTTCTACCAAAGGGTCTTCCTGGGCAACCACGAAAATCTTGCGATCTTTCGAAAGAGCCTCTTCCAATGCAGCAATGGACAGGGGTCTGCCAATGAAGAACGGTGCCGTCATATGAGGGAAGACAACAATGTCCCTCATGGGCAGCATTGGGAGACGAATTTTTTTAGGGGGTTTGGAATTAGGGTCGGGCATCAAAAAAAGTCTTTATCGGCTTAAATCTTGTTTGGTTTGTGATATTCAAAATATCTTCTTGGCCTTCAAACCGCAAGTTGACCAACAACCTTAAAACTAAAATCAGATTGGTTTGGCGCGAGCTTGTATTTCAAAACACCTCTTCTCTCCTTCTACATATTCTCTGACGATTTCATATTCAGTTTTGTAACGTTGATTTCCCAATAGGCTTCTGAGGTGATAAGAAGCCGCCTTCTTTGCTGAATCCTCCGCTTTAGCCGCCTTGATGGAACAGGCACTTCCAGTAACAGAAGCATTGAGCCCACCTGCATCGCGGGCTTGGTACGCTGGATTGAAAGAATCTTTAAATTTATTGGATGATGAACCGCAAGAGATCATCATCCAAATCATCAACAGAACCCCAACATATTTCATAATGAAATCAGTGTATCCAAAGGTTTTTTTCAAGAATGAATAGTCGTTTGATCAGAATTCATTCATCATTTCCGCCGAGTATTTCACGAGCAGGTTCTTGACATGAACTAAAGGGTCCACCAAACTGATTTATCAAGATTTTCGGGTCCTTCGACGCTCTTGATTACTTTTGTTATGCATCCAGAAAATCGCCCACATTTCTGAGAATTCAAAAGCTATA
>OCVP010000141.1_pt1 | contig 32469 bp, 29 predicted proteins | sample 1539171 | NCBI WGS metagenome assembly OCVP01 (sample SAMEA51879418, study PRJEB22527) | metagenome
GCTTTGTCAGAGATGTAAAGAGAGAATCGGGAGTGAACTGAAGGGGTTCTTCAGACGAGTTCAGATTCAATTATGAGGGAAAGGAAATGGTCAGGTAAGTTTTTTAGAAACAGGAACGTCTATTTTGACGAAGATTCTCGGAAATGTTTATTAAAAGTTCTGGGTCCACATGAGTTGCCATCCAGGATCGTTTTCTGTTTGAAATGCTGTTTCCTGATTGGAAATCTTCCGAACCTGTTGAAAAGGCCTAAAGGATAGATAACCTAAATTTCTCCCTTCTTGCCTTAGAAGGCTGACCTTGTCACGGAAACCTACATATTTCATTCCTGCATAAACCGTTGCCCCTCCTGCGACCCAGGGCATCAGACTTCCAAGTCCGCCTGAGAAAATATTAAAATTTCCACTGAGTAATAGCAGAGTTGCGGCTCCTCCCCCTGCAGTGATGTAAAACCATTGATTTTCTTCTCCCATGGCCTGAGACAACCTCATGGCCCATCGTTGTTTACCGGTATCTTCCTCAACCAATTCGGGTTCCAACTTCAGGGGACGAGTTCTAGGTCGAAGGCGTTTTTGGGTATCAAGTTCCCGTCTGGTGTTTGTGATCAAATGAACCTGCTTGGCCACATCGATATAGGTTTGAACCTGATCTCCTGGGGTCACCGCCGAGATTCGCTGTTTCACAATGGCATCTGAAGAGAGATCATTAACCCTGACGATTTCGGCAATTGCAATGTTTTCTGTGGCCAGTTCCAAAGTTTGGCCTTCAAGGTTCGACTGAGTGGAAACCTGTCTGAAAATCACAATCTGTCGACCGTTTTGAAGTCCATGTGCACGGCCAAGGTCGATGCTGATGTTTGGTTTTTTGACGCTGATCACAAAACCACGCAATAAGGTGTTCTCAGAAATTCGAACTGCCAGTTCAAAGAGCCGGTCATGCATGTCACGATCATTGAAATCCACCGTGTCGGTAAAATCAGTGATATTGGTCACAACATCCACCATTCGCAGAGACAATTCAAAACCAAGCTCATTCTGATTGTCTTCGTTCATGAATTCCTGAGTTCGTATATTTCCCACCAGAACTTTATCCGCATTGAATAATTTCCCAATCAAAACTCCGCATGCAACATCATGACAGTCGGCCAGTGTGGGATCCCGATCTTCAATCTGTGCATTCCACTCGGAGGGCCCTACCACGGTGAAGTGATTGGTATTGAAAAGATTCAATTGAAGGGCTCTTGAAATTTCCTCTGCTGCGGTCTCGGTCATTCCCTTGGGAAGAAGGGTTAGGAGTAAGATCTTAACCCTGCCGTCTTCACTGAAGCCCGTGACTGAATCGGTTTCAAAATTAAAATTGTCCTCTTCAAAAAACCCGGACTGTGCCAATACCCCCTGAGAAAACCCGAAAATCAAAACTGAAAAACACAAACAAGCTTGAATGATGAAAATCGATAGTGATTTACAAAGAATTTTTTTACGAGACGGACCTGAGTGCACTGGAAAGATTTGCTGTGATAAGGAAATTAATTTACCCAATCGAGTCAGAACTTTTGGTTTCATTGTGAAAGAGGAGTTAAGAATCGGATTGCAGTCTCTTCCATCAGGAATCACTTGCATGGGTAAAATGTCTTTGGAACAGTTTTTTGCTAGTCTGGATTGGGAAACCCTCCAGAATTCGTAAAAATTCAAATCTTACGAAAAGCAAGAAAAAGACCACTGACTCCCCTAATTCAAGCTTTATTCAGGACCTTGTTGAGACGGGGCTATAACCTTCTGAATGCTCCAGGAAATAATGAAAACTCCTGGAAAACGTTGAAATGAATCGAAACGAATCTGATCCATTTATCCTGATTTGCTATTGAAATTTTGAGAGGTGTCGTAACTTCAAAGAGTATCAAGGATGATTGACCTTGCAATCATTGGATCAATTTAAAGAAATATCAGAATTCAAAATATGCAGATATGAATTAAGAAACCTCATTCTTTCCTTTGATCTCAAATGCCTTCAAAAATTGTGAGAGAAACGATTATTCCCAATCAAACAAAAAACAATCTTGATTTAAACTATAACCAAGCTCATAATTTTGCGTTTGATTATTGGCTTTTTTAAAGCAATCTGACCTAGATTATTAATGGTTTATGCCAACATGGCTTATGTTGGTATTCATAATTAAAAATTGAACACAACATTTATTTTATTCCAAATTCATCCCATCAACGATGAAAGATCCTGAAAAAATGACCCGTCAGGAACTGCTTCAGCAGGACCGAGTACAACAATCCATGTATCGTTTCGTAAACCATCTTCACGTTTACCGGAAACAATATTGGACAGGAGTTGTCCTAGTTGCATTCCTGATTTTGGGCACATGGGCAGGTTTTGAATATCAAAACCTTCAAAAGATTGAAGAATCAAAGCTATTTTACGCATCAAGCCGCCCACTAGACAACCCGCAGTTGTCTCTGGAAAACCGACAACAAAGAACATTGGCTGGACTTGAGCACTTTTTAGAAAAAGAAAAAGGCTCATCTCTTGAAAGTGCGGCAAAGCTTTATTTGGCAAGGGTTCATGCGGATTCAAACCGATTTTCTGAAGCCAAAGACTTATTTCAACAAGTGATCGAGCAAGATCAAACCAGCCAAATGTTGAAAACCATCGCCCGAATCAGCCTCGTTTCTCTGCTGGAACAGGAACAAGATTGGAATGGAGCCCGAGGAATGCTTGATGTCCTGACACAAGAGCGGTGGAGTGATTTGCAATGGTTCACCCAAGCCAGAATCGCAAGACAAGAAGGAAAAGTTGAAGAAGCCAAAAAACATCTCCAAAACCTTGTCAATCAATCGCCAGATTCAGTATTTCTTCAAACTGCGGAAACGCAGATGTTATTACCTTAAAATTTACGACCCTTTTTTCATCCTAAACCCCTAACCTGACTGATAGGGATCAGTCTTCATACATTCAAGGAAGTCATGAAAAAAAAAGAATATTTAAAAATGATGGAGGAACACAGTTTCGGGAAAACAGGAAATCTTTTCCAGAAGGTTCATGTTACTGCAAAACGGGCTAAATCCCTTTACGAATTGGATGAACCCAGCAAGGCTTCATTTAGTCATAAACCTACCTTCCAGGCCATTCTTGAAACAAATGAGGGAAAGATCAAAATGATTCCCAGTGCTAGTCTTGAGTCCGAAAATGAGCAGGCCTAGGACTGTCCATTCAATCCCCTGATTTACTCGTTACAGGGAAATCATGGAAGCCCAAAAAGATTTTAGTTGGACCTTCCTTCAAATCCTTAGAAATTTATTGACCAATCCCCGTTCCCTTCAGGCGGGGATCATTATTTTTGCTGGCCTTTTTCTGGCCGACCTCCTTTTCAGATCGTTTTTTAAAACATTTTCCGACTTCCTTGAAGGCGGTGACACCGAGATCCTCTGGGCCGAAATCGATGTCGGTTTTGCCCCGATCCTCTGGTTGGTTTTCATCACTCTCATTCTAGGTAGTCTTACCATCGTCATCAGTTTTGCAGCAGAAAAGGTTCCAAAACTGATCGATCTCTATATGGACCATTGGCCTAGTCTGTTTTTTGTTTGGTTTACTATCGCCCTTTATGTGCACGCATTGACCATCAAATTAATGGCAGAGATGCAAATGGATGTGCGCCCCAGTTTGATCCTGAACTACAATATTTTGTTGCCGTTATTCATGATCATTGGATTTCCCTTCATTCTTTCAATTTTGTATTCCACAAAAACCGGGAAGGTGATCGAGCAACTTTTTGGAAGCATACAACAAGTTTATCTGAAACTAGCTTCAATTGGACCAACAGGAGATCTTCATCCCAAAAAAAGACTTAAGTGGCAAATACATCTTTTTGAAACAACAAATCAGTTGATAGATCTTCTTGTTTATGTGCCCTATAAGGAGCCAAAAGCTCAGATTATTGAAGGACTTGGAGATTTACTGATTGAATACCTCAAATGGAAAAAAGATTTTCCTGTTTCCTTTTTTGAAGTAACAGAGGATATCCGGGAAGATATTTCATTTAAGACCCTTAAGGGACAGTTTGAGGATATAGAGAAAGACCGTGTTTTTTATGAATTGAAAAATTTTAGAGTAATCGGTAACGCATTTATCAGTTTCATCGAAGCGGGAGAATTTGATTTATCCACTCTTTGTGTTGATCAGGTTCAACGAATCGGAGTTCAGGCTGTTGAATTAAAGCATGACAAAATGATGGATTTGGTATTAATCCACCTCAATACCCATCTTCGCTTAGCGTTAAAACATGGCAGGTTTAACAATGAACCCCGAAATCTTTACAATCTGATCTTTCATTATGGAAAATTTGTTCAAAGTTTAATTGAACACCGTGACCTGCCAAGAGTTAAAACAAGTTATGGCCATTATCTTTTTTATGGACAGGCCATTTTCGAAGCATTGTTGGATGCCCCTTCACTCGCGTTCATCCTTGACACCCTGGCCACGGAAATGAAAAAAGGACTTATCAAGATGTATGAACTGCATTGGGATAGAGAGCATTATTTTGAACAGTTGAAACAGTTTCTCTTACTTGACAACCTACAAAATATCGACCGTGGTTTCGCATTTAATTTTTTCAGTAAAAATCATGGTATTCGACTCCTCCATATTGGAATGGCTCTGTTTTTTCTGGAAAATAATGAGGAAGAATGGGCAAGGTTAATTGCCAAGGATACCATGCAGGATTATGATTTACTGGGAAAGGAAACATTTCACAAAACCATGAATACCATATATGCAAGACTCCAATTTTCGGGACCAACTTTTTGGGAAGACACAGACCGAGGCAATGTGAATATTTATTATAGTCCTCACCAGAATCAAATTAATGTTTTTCGTGAGATACAAAATGAATATGTCGGAATGCAGCCTAAACCGGCAAAAGTCATTTAAACTCGAAAAAATAAAACTATTTTAATACTTGATCTATTTTAAAAACTCTGTTTAATTATATTAAGTCTCAGTTGAAGACCATTCAAATTTATATTTTTTACAACTTTAAACAAAGGAAATGCACATGGCAAAAATGAGTGATGCAGAACTAATGAAACAAGTAAGAAATCTTGCAGCATCAAATAGTAAAAGTGGAGTAGCAAGAGAACTCAACATGTCCGTACAAACATTCACCAACCGGCTACTTGCTGCTGCTTCTTCTTTAGGTGAAGCTCCGCCTAAATTCACCAGAAAAAGCAGTGCGGCAAAAGCGGTTAAACCGAAAAGAATTCATACAGACAAAGTACGTTCTGCTGGACAAGCGGGTAAGGCTCTCAGAGTTATTATTCCACAACAATTTTTCAGCAGCCTTGACTGGAAAGCAGGTGATGAAATAAGGATGCGTAAATCTGGGAAAACAAAAATCATTATTGAAAAAACCTAAGTTTTAACCTTATTTTTTCATTCTCAATCTGCCTCAAAAACTCAGACATCCTACCCTCCGTCTGAGTTGAGGCAGGTCTTTTTCTTCTTTTATTTTCTTTTAATTATGGATCTAGGTTTCCGTCCTAGAAGACTTCGACGAAATGGTCCCATTCGAGGACTGGTTCGGGAGACAGAACTTGCTCCCAGACAATTGATATATCCAATCTTCGTTGCAGAAGGGAATCGTGTGAGGGAGGAAATCAATACCATGCCGGGGCAATTCCGTTTGTCGGTTGATGAAGTTGTTCGCGAATGCGAAGTCCTTTATGAACTGGGCATCGGAGCGGTCAACCTCTTTGGATATTCCGAGGAAAAAGACGAACTGGCGACCAAATCCTATGACTCTTCAGGTTTAGTTCAAAGGTGTATCCGAGAAATTAAAAAAAAGATCCCCGATTTATGTGTCCAAACGGATGTCGCACTGGATCCCTATACGACCCATGGCCATGACGGTCTCGTCATCGACGGAGAGATTGTTAATGATGAAACCGTTGGAGTACTTTGTAAGATGGCGCTTTCTCATGCTGAAGCCGGGGCAGACTGGATTGCCCCTTCGGACATGATGGATGGCAGAGTTGGAGCCATCAGGGATGCGCTTGATGAGCAGGGTTTACATCATGTGGGCATTCTTGCCTATTCCGCCAAATATGCTTCATGTTTCTACGGACCTTTCAGGGGAGCTCTCAAATCCGCCCCGAAAAAAGGGGATAAGAAGACCTACCAGATGGATCCGGCCAACTCACGTGAAGCCCTCAGGGAAGTATCTTTGGATCTCGATGAAGGTGCCGATGTTGTGATGGTTAAACCGGCATTGGCTTATCTGGATGTTATTGCCAGAGTGAGAAGCGAATTTGATGCTCCAGTGGCGGCCTATAATGTTTCCGGAGAATATGCCATGGTCATGGCTGCAGCAGAAAAAGGATGGGTTGACCGGGATATGGCCATGATGGAAATGCTCCATTCAATCAGGAGGGCAGGTGCAGATATGATCCTAACCTACTTTGCCAAAGATGCAGCAAAACGATTAAAGTCTGATTACGGATCTTTCAGTTGATCTCGTTAAAATAGATTCTCTTCTACCTCCCCGAAAAGAATACATTAGAAAAGTTGGTGACCCATATCTCTCGTCAATCAGAAAACGAGTTATAGGGATTTTAATGCCAAGTCAAATATTCGTTAAAAAGAAATCCGCATTGCTTAATTGCTGAGTTTTTTTATATTTGTTTAGAAACTCTGCAAATTTTTCAAAAAGACCCTAACCGGGAGAATTCCATGAATAGTCAGTCTGATGTGAAAATCAATTACAACAATCTTGTTGAAATGCAGGAGGATGCCTGCAGCAAGTTTTCCCAGAATCCAATTTTCGGGACCAAGAATGGAGGTGCTTTTGAGTGGATCACCTATGCGGAATTTGCAGAAAAAGTGGATCAGTTCCGCGGAGGGCTTGCTACTCTTGGCGTCGGAAAGGATGACAAAGTCGCCATCATCAGCAAAAACACCGTCCAGTGGGCGGTTGCCTGTTATGCCACATTCGGGCTTGAGGCACAATTTGTCCCAATGTATGAAACACAACTCCCCAAAGACTGGGAGTATATCAGCCAGGACAGTGGTTCCAAAATCTTACTTGCTGCAGATTCAGAAATTTTTCAACACGTTAAAGATTTCCCCAATAAAATTGAAAAATTGGAATCTGTGGTTCTGCTTGAAGGAAGCGGTGATGATCAAACCCTGACTTATGAATCCCTTTTGGAAAAGGGGAAACAACAACCCATTCCTTCTGCAAAACCTGATTTTGAATCGGAAATGGGGATGCTCTATACCTCAGGCACCACAGGAAACCCTAAAGGTGTCTTGCTTACGCATCACAATATTTTGTTTATGATTGCGGTTGGAATTCAGTCTTTGCGACTGAGCCCTAACGATCAAACACTTTCATTTCTTCCATGGGCACATAGTTTTGGACAGTTGGCTGAAGTTCATCTGTTAATCCAATCGGGTTATTCCACAGGTTTGGTTGCAGATGTAAATGAGATTGTCAGTGATATGTCTTTAGTCAAGCCAACGGTATTTTTTGCTGTTCCCCGGGTCTACAACAGAATCTTTGACCGTCTCAATGGTCAGATCAGTGAAAAACCTCAACTCATTCAAAATTTGTTCAGGGCAGGATTGAAGCATGCCAAAAGAGAAAGGGAGGGGGAAACTCTGAGTTTCATGGAAAATCTCGCTCTTACTTTAGCAAGAAAGATCATTTTCAAAAAAATTCTGGATCGATTTGGGGGAAGATTGCGATTAGCAGTCAGTGGAGCAAGTGCCTTAAGTGCTGAAGTAGCAGAATTTGTCAATGATATAGGAATTGGTGTTTACGAAGGTTACGGCTTAAGTGAAAATTCAGCAGCCCTAACCATGAACCTTCCAGGAAAACGAAAATTTGGATCTGTTGGAAAACCATTACCGGGAATTCGAATCGAAATCGATTCTTCCGTCGAAGGCTCTAAAGAAGAAGACGGAGAAGTGGTTGCCTATGGCGAAAACATCATGAAGGGGTACCACAATCTCCCGGAACAAACGAGCAGTACGCTGACGGAATCCCGTGGTCTTCGCACTGGAGACCTCGGACATTTAGATGAAGACGGGTATCTTTACATCACTGGGCGGATCAAGGAACAGTATAAACTTGAAAACGGCAAGTTTGTCGCGCCTGCCCCGCTAGAAGAAGAACTCAAACTCAGTCCCTATATTACTCAGGCGATGATCTATGGACTGAATCAGGAACACAATGTCGCGCTGATTGTTGCGGATATGGAAAAAGTCAGGCAGTTTGCCGATGAAAAAGGACTTTCCGGAAGTAACCCGGAGTTACTCCAACTTTCTGAAGTCCGAGAACTTTTCAAAAAAGAGGTACAACAGTTTAGTACGACATTTAAGAATTTTGAACGAATCGAAGATTTCAGCCTCCTTGATGAAGAATGGAATCCAGATAATGGATTGTTAACCCCGACCATGAAAATAAAACGTTCTGTAATTGAAGAAAAATTCAAGGAAAACATCACATCCCTTTACGCTTAAGTTTCTTCCTCACATATGTGGCCGGTATGCTTTCTTTAGAAGACCAACCGGCCATCCTGGTTTCCGATATATCTTGAGCGCGCCGGTTACCCTGTTAAACTAGAGGGTTTTCTAATACCGGATGTTCTTTCCATGCAAATTGAAGTTTCGGGTCTCCATAAAAGTTTTCTGGATGGTGAAGGGCATCAACTTCACATCCTCAAGGGGCTTAATTTCAAACTTGAAGCGGGGGCAAGTGCTTCCATCGTGGGTGCCTCAGGAACAGGCAAAAGCACCTTTCTCCATATTTTAGGGACTCTTGATGAAGGAGACTCCGGCAGAATCTGCTTTGAAAACACAGATCTGATGCAGATGAAAAGGGAAGAATCCTCTGCATTCCGAAATAAAACAATCGGATTCATCTTTCAGTTTCACCAGTTACTCCAGGACTTCAATGCATTGGAGAATGTCATGATCCCGGCTCTGATTTTGGGAAACTCCCGAACAACTGCCATGGAACGTTCTAAAATGCTGCTGGATCAAGTGGGGCTTTTTGATCGGTTGCATCACAAACCCTCTCAACTTTCCGGTGGTGAGCAACAGAGGGTCGCCATTGCCAGGGCTTTGACGAACAGTCCTAAGCTTCTTTTGGCAGATGAACCAACGGGGAATCTTGATGAAGAAACTGGCAGACAGGTGATGGAACTTCTGCTGAAACTCAATCAGGAAAATCGTACCACTCTGGTTATGATCACCCACAATCAAAAACTGGCGATGGAGACCAATTCTAAGTTCCGTCTTGAAAACGGATTATTGAACCAGGAGTAGCCCAATCATTGCCGATTAAAAAAATGTTTTCTTTTACTACCCATTTTTTTACATCAGCCCCTCAAACTTGAAGATGGCGCAAGTCATTCAATCCCTGCCCTTGAATTTAAAGTCGTTGCTCCTGGCTTTTTTGCTGGTGTCAGGGTTTTTCCAGGGGTTCACAGCCCATGAGTTGAATGCTCAAAATCCTTCCCAAACCATCCATAGCATCGAAATTGAAGGAACCTCTGATCTCGAAAAAGCACAGATACTCTACATGATCGAGAGTCAGGTTGGAGAAGCACTAGATCAGAGAAAACTTCGGCAGGACATTCACATTCTCCATGACATGAACCTTTTCCGTGATGTTCAGGTGGAAGTCGAGACCGGAGAAGACGGATACCTTCTTCGCTATGTTGTCACTGAACGAGCACGATTGGCAGACGTGCGAATCGAAGGACTGACTTTGGTCTCAAAAACCGAAATAGAAAAACAATTGACAGTAAAGGTTCAGGATGTATTTGACTTTGTAAAGCTGAGAGAAAACGAGGAAATCATTCTCGAAGAATACCGGAAAGAGGGGTATCCGAAGGTCAAAGTCCGTTCCAGGGTGGTTGAACAGGATGAGATGAACTATGAGGTTATTTTTGAAATCGATGAAAAACCTAGGGTTTTTCTGACGGATATTTATGTCAGTGGAACCAGTTTTTATTCGGAACTCGACATCAAGCGCTTCATCCTCAGTGCGGAAATCGATTGTTTTGCCTGGATGAATGAATCGGGTGTTTTCCGGGAGGAAATGGTGAACCAGGATCTTGCACTGATTTCACAGCAGTATTTAAAGAATGGATTCATCAAGGTTTTTATCGACAAGCCTCAGGTAACGATCATCAACAATCCTGATTATAGTTGGCTGGAAGTAAGACTAAATATCACAGAGGGACCTCAGTTTTACACTGGAAAGGTAGAGGTAAGCGGAGACCTTTTAGGAGACACACAAGATTTGCTCGAACCTCTTAACTTAAAAACCGGAGAAATCTACAACCCCTTTCTTCAAAACCGGGATCGGTCCCAACTCAACGAAATTTACCAGGAGCAGGGTTACGCCTTTGTCCGGGTAGTGCCGAAAACCAAAATCAATGAAGACAACAGAACCGTTGATGTCAATTACCAGATCATCAAAAGAGAAAAAGCCTACATCGGCAGGGTTGAAATCGCTGGTAATGCAGAGACCCGGGACCATGTCATCCGGCGTGAATTCGAGGTGGCTGAAAAAGAACTTTTCAATGGGAAAAAACTCAGACTGAGTCAGGAAAGCCTGATGAGACTTGGTTTTTTTGAACCAGGACTGCAACTGGAACAACAGTCGCGAGAACGGGAAGACAATGTGATCGATATCCTGACTAGACTCAAGGAAGCGCAAACCGGAACATTCCAGGCTCAAATTGGCTTCAGTGACCTTTCAGGATTCAGCGGAGGTTTACAGCTTTCCAAGGGGAATATTCTTGGAACTGGCAGAACCCTGCGCTTGAGTGCCCAGTTTGCAGAAAGGGACGTGACCCAGCAATTCGATATTACTCTGATCGAACCCAGGTTATTTGATTCTCTGGTATCTGCATCAGTATTCACCTCCCGGAGACGGGTTTCCGATAGCACTGGCTTAAACCTGGGCATGACCACAGAGAATACTTATGGTTTCAGTCTAGGCACCCCGGTTTATTACAGGGATTTGAGACTTTCATCAAGGTTCAGTGCACTGGACCGGATTTATGACTCGGATCAAACCAATGTTATCAAACGCTCCGTTTCTCCATCATTAACATACAACACGGTCAATCATCCCGTCTTCCCCACGGGCGGTCTGAAAACGAGTATCGGATTAACCCAAACAGGTGAGCCTTTTGGTGGAAACGTCAGATTGAGAGAGTACCGCTTTCTCTATCAGCAGTTTTGGTCCCTCAATCTTGACAGCACCTTGATTCTGATGGCAAAGGCTCAATTGGGGATGCTTCAGCAACAGGGAGGAACGCGAATACCTGCGGAAGACCGTTACCGGATTGGTGGTATGAACAGTATCCGCGCACATCCCTATTATGTAATAGCAGGGCCATTCAGCTTTCGGGAACAAGCCCTAAACCAGGAAACTAAAATCATGGTAGACGAGAACGGTTACCAGCAATTAAAAACTTACGATAAGAGGACCGTCGGTCTTAGTATCGAAGAACTGGATCAACTCGAAAGCGGAGGAGTTTCTGAGCGCATTTTCAACCTTGAACTGCTATTCCCCTTAAGCCGAGATGAAAAAAGTTTCATCCGCGGAGTCGTTTTCGCAGATGCAGGGAACGTCAATGCAGAACCTGTTCAGTACCGACTTCTTGGAGAAAGAGAACCTGGTTTTTTTGATATGCGTAAGAGTGCTGGAGCAGGTGTAAGGGTTATTACTCCAATGGGTGTTTTACGATTTGAGTATGGGATGAAATTGGACGCACGCGATGGAGAAAGTCCGGACCGTTTCGAATTTACCGTCAGCGGTTTGTTCTAGATCTTATCATAAGGATCAGCAACCATCATTTTCGACAACTTCCCAGGTACTGTCCCCCAACTGCCTGACCTTTGCGATCAGCATTCCATATGGACACAGGTCATTCCACTCCTCAGGTCCAACCAATGAAAGGGTCAGGGCTTCACCAACAACTTCTTCATTCATTTCCTCAGAGGCGGTGTCTACATTTTTCCTGTAAAGGAAGTAGTGCTGGAGTAAAACCGGTTTGAAACCAAAACGGGCTTTTCCTATTTTTTCCGCAAGTTCAACCCGGCTTTCTATCTGACGCGCTTGTTTGACCAACAAGTCAGCCTGTTTCTGGAGCTGATCAATCTGCTTTGAGGCATGCTGTCTCATAGCAGACAACGATTTGGATTTCTGTTCTTCTACCGGTTCTACCCTGATAGGAGGACTGCTTGTTTCTGTCGCATAGGTTTTAGAACGTTTTCCCTCTGCATAATTCAAAGGCTGCTCATTTTCAGGAATTTCGGATTCCCGACTCAGGGATTGGTAGGAATTCATTGATTAGGTAAACTTTATGTTTTTAAAAATTTGGCTTTAACCTTCAAATTTGGTACGTCAATGCCTCTTGCCGGATCAGGATGGTTGAATCCTCTTTAAGATTCAGAACTGTTCCACTCAGGGATAACTGATGACGGATCATTCCAATCCCTTTTTTCACTTCCTCGTCATGTATGCTGCTTAAGCTTGTGAGGGTTCCAGCGCTTTCTCCTTCGGCATAAAGTTCTGTTCCTGGTTTCACATCAACATCTTTCGGAAAAGTAAGACGAACCAGAACCCAATTGGGATGACCGCGATGATACATTCGTGCATGGGGTTCCTGACCCACATAACATCCCTTGTTGAATGAGATATGATCACCCAAAGAGGCTTCCTGAGGAAAATTTCCTTTCCCATAATCCACATCAAATTGAGGATATCCCAGATAAGTCAGCAGGTCACTAAATGCTTCATGCCCAACCAAATCTGAATCTGCTTCATCCTTCAATCTGTCCATGAATCCAACTGCGCCCTCAACAGGAACCAAGTTGATGTACCTTGGAAACTCAAAAATTGGAGCCTCCACGGTAATCACCTCAAGATCATCAAGCATCCAACCATGAGTTGATTGAGGCCATCCCAGATTTTCAAGCTTTTCACCTGACAAAGGACCAACGAGATCAACACGAATCATCTTGGAGTTAAGAACACTCATTTCTAATTCTTCCCGTATGTGGTACTGGTCCAGTTTCCTTCCAATATCAAGCCCTTCTCCGGGATTACAGCATAGAATCAGGGTGTTATCACTGGAACGGATGATTTCCACCCGATGCTCGATTTTGCCTCGGTTGGAACAAATCAGGTTCGGTTGGAAGCCTCCGATCTTGAGGGCATTCAGATCGTTGGTCACCATACCCTGGAGAAATTGAAGCGCATCCTTTCCTTTGACTTGAATCAACATCATCGAAGAGTAGTCTAAAATTCCGGCTCCGCGCATCATGGTTTGGCGTTCTTCCTGGAATCTGTTAACGTAGCGGATTGGGATCGTGATGCCTTCAATTTCTTCTAATTCGGCACCATGATTTTGGTGAAACTGACTTAAGGAATTCATGAATGTTAATCATTATGGTAAATCTCCATAATAATCCATTTTGCAAATAAATGTAGGTTTAAACCTCCATCAAAACCATAAACTGAAATCTGGATGACATGACAACATTGATCAACGGAAAAGAAACGGGACAAACAATTCAAACCCAAATTAAAAAAGAAGTAGAGGACCTTGTCAAAAAAGGCATCGCACCCTGTCTTGCTGTGATCCTGGTCGGGGATGACCCTGCTTCACAAGTATATGTGAGGAACAAAAAAAGAACATGCGGAGAACTCGGAATCTTATCAGTCGAACATAAATTATCCGCTCAAACATCTCAGGATGAACTTGAGGGGTTGGTGAAAAAGCTGAATGAAGATCCAAGCGTCCATGGCATTCTCTGTCAGTTTCCACTTCCCAAGGGACTTGATGAGGACCGGGTGATCCACACCATTTCCACGGACAAGGATGTAGATGGGCTTCATCCATTCAATGTCGGTCTCCTGGCAACCGGCAAACCACGGTTTATTTCATGTACCCCATGGGGAGTGATGCAGTTGCTCAAACATGCAGGAATACAAACTGAAGGCAAACACGCTGTGGTACTCGGACGCAGTAATCTAGTAGGACGCCCGCTATCGATTCTGCTTTCGGAAAAAGCTGCGAACTGTACCGTTACCGTCTGCCACTCCAGAACCCAAAACCTGGCAGCGGTCACATCTCAGGCAGACATTCTGGTTGCAGCCATCGGCCGCCCGGAATACGTCACAAAAGAAATGGTGAAACCTGGAGCGGTAGTGATTGATGTCGGCATCAATCGTATCGATGACGCCTCTGCGCCCAAAGGTTCCCGGTTGGTTGGAGATGTGGCCTTTGAAGAAGTAGCGGAAAAAGCAGAAGCCATCACCCCGGTTCCTGGAGGGGTCGGTCCGATGACGATTGCCATGCTGATGGCCAACACTGTAAATGCCTCTAGATTTCAAAATGGATTGGAACCGATGCAGATCTGAAAATGGTTCCAGAAAAAATTCATTTGAGTCTTCAAATCTATTTAAGTAAATCTAATAGGGTTTGGGTTCCGGTGTCTCTGATTTGACCCCCGAATCTGAAAATCGGTTTCCTCAGGAAACCATATTCTTTCCCGATGAACATTCATCCGGAATCCTTAATCGTTCAGGAGATCTTTATGAAGAAAATTGTTTTAGCTTTTATCACTGTTGCGGTCATGTGTTTTGGCCTCTCCCAGGCCATGGCATTCAAACCTGCAGTGGTTTTCGACATGGGGGGGAAATTTGACAAATCCTTCAATGAAGGAATTTGGAATGGTACTGAGAAGTTCCGCAAGGAAACCGGCATCAAGTACCGTGAATTTGAAGTCCAACAGGAAGCTCAGCGTGAGCAGTTTTTAAGAAAACTGGCGCAGAGAGGGTCGGATATTGTCATTGCAGTTGGATTTGCCCAAGCACCCGCTTTGCAAAAAGTTGCTTCGGAATTTCCTAACACCAAATTCAGCATCATCGACATGGTTGTCGATCTTCCAAATGTCCAGTCCATTGTATTCAAGGAGCAGGAAGGTTCTTTTCTAGTGGGTGCTCTTGCAGCAATGAAAAGTGAAACAGGTAAAGTTGGATTTGTCGGAGGGATGGACATCCCCCTGATCCGAAGGTTCGCCTGTGGTTATGTTCAGGGCGTCAAGCACATCAACCCTGGAGCAACGGTTTTTCAGAAAATGACGGGAACCACACCTGCAGCATGGAACGATCCTGCACGTGGCGGTGAACTCGCAAAGAGCATGTATGATGATGGTGCAGATATCGTCTATGCTGCCGCAGGCGGAACGGGTCTTGGAGTACTCCAGGCTGCCGCGGACAACAACAAACTTTCTATTGGTGTGGACAGCAATCAAAACCATATTCAACCTGGAAGTGTCCTGACCTCCATGCTCAAGCGGGTCGATGTTGCTTCGTATGAAGTGTTTAAGACGGCAAACGAAGGCACCTGGAAATCAGGAATTAAAGTCCTGGGGCTTGCAGAAGACGGAGTGGGATGGTCCCTGGACCAACACAATGTCGGACTGGTAGAAAAAGACATGATCATGAGAGTTGAAATGATCCGCGGAGATATCATCAGTGGAAAAATCAAAGTTCATGATTACATGAGCAACAATTCCTGCCCGGTTCAATAAAACACACTTTTGTACCCGGACCGAATTAACCCTTGGTCCGGGTTTAACTCCAAAAAATTACCATGAGCAGACCGATCATCATTGATACGGATCCCGGTCAGGATGATGCGATCGGGATCCTGCTCGCCCTTGCTTCGCCGGAAGAACTGGACCTGCTCGGCATCGTTGCTGTTGCCGGCAATGTCCCCCTAGACCTAACCGAGCGAAACGCCAGGGCATTATGCGAACTCGCAGGCAAACCCGAAACAAAGGTCTTCCAGGGATGTTCCAGGCCGCTTGTCCGCCCCCTGGTAACCGCTGAACACGTCCATGGTAAAACCGGACTCGACGGATCCAACCTTCCGGAACCCACCATGCAACTCCAACCTCAGCATGGTGTGGATTGGATCATCGAAACCCTTCTGGAGGCAGATGACGATTCTGTGACTCTCTGCCTTTTTGCTCCTCAGACCAACATCGGCATGGCCTTTTCCAAAGCTCCGGAAGTTCTACCGAAAGTAAAGGAAATTGTTTTCATGGGTGGTGGTTTCTTTGAGGGGGGAAACATCACGCCCGCTGCAGAATTCAATGTTTATGTAGACCCGCATGCCGCCCACCGGGTTGTCCATTGCGGCAGGCCGGTGACCATGCTCTCCCTGGATGTCACCCATCAGGCATTGATGCAAAGAAACTGGCTGAATCAAATCAAGGAATTGAATTCACCGGTTGGAGACGCTGCCTTCGGAATGCTCAGTTTTTACGAACGTTATGATCTTGAAAAATACGGCAACAGCGGAGGCCCGCTCCATGATCCCACCGTCATTGCTTATTTGCTTCGTCCTGATCTCTTTGAAGGTAAAAAAGCAAATGTTGATATTGAAATTCATTCGGAATTGACAATGGGAATGACCGTTGTCGACTGGTGGGGAGTAACGGACCGTCCTGCGAATGTGAATGTTCTTAGAAACATCGATGCAGATGGATTCTTCCAACTGATTCTTGAGCGTCTTGCCCGACTTTGAAGCTTAATCATGAGATCAATTCCTTAATTTCTTCATAAGGGCGTTAGCTTTCAAAACCAGGTTTCGATTCCATGCCTGCTGCCATTGAATTAAAAAACATCAACAAACGTTTCGGTCCGGTCCAAGCCAACCGTGATGTTTCCCTGAACGTTGAAAGTGGAACCATCCATGGAATCATTGGTGAAAACGGAGCAGGGAAATCCACCCTGATGAGCATCCTTTATGGTTTTTATCAGGCAGATTCAGGAAGCATCCAGGTTCAGGGAAATGAACTGAAAATCAACAGTGCCCATGATGCTATCACTTCAGGGATTGGGATGGTGCATCAGCATTTCATGCTTGTCGACACCTTTACCGTTCTCGAAAATGTCGTCCTTGGCGTTGAATCCGGCATGACCCTGAAAACCTCCCTGGATGATGCCCGGGACACCCTGATCGAACTTGAAAAGGAGTATCATCTGGAAGTCGATGTCGACGCCCTCATTGAAGATCTCCCGGTAGGGCTTCTTCAACGGGTTGAGATCCTTAAGGCACTTTATCGAAAAGCCGACATCCTGATTCTTGACGAACCGACCGGGGTCCTGACTCCTCAGGAAGCTGATGAACTGTTCCGGATTCTTGAGGAACTTTCCAAACAGGGCAAAACCGTCATCCTGATCACCCACAAACTTCGTGAAATCATGGCGATCACCAACCACGTTTCGGTCATGCGTAACGGTGAAATGGTCGCACATCTGAAAACTTCTGACACCAACCGTGAAGAACTGGCAGAATTGATGGTCGGACGAAAAGTTTTACTGAGGGTGGATAAATCCAAACCGAACCCTAAAAAAGAGATCCTCAAAGTAAACGGATTGAACGTCCAAGATCCGAATGGTGTTTATCGGGTTAGGAATCTTAACTTTTCCGTTCGTGCTGGAGAAATTCTTGGAATTGCAGGAGTTTCCGGAAATGGTCAAACCGAGCTTCTCGAAACACTCACTGGAATCCGTTCCTTCCAGAGTGGTTCAATCAAGATTGGGGAACAAACCATCGAATCCGGAGACAGATACGATGCAGCGGAAATGAGGCGACTCGGGGTTGGACACGTCCCGGAAGACCGACAGCGGATGGGATTGGTGACCTCTTTCGTCGCCAAGGAAAATGCGATTCTCGGCTACCATCGGGATGAAGCCTATAACCGCACATTTGAAATGAACGAAAGCTTCATGCTCGAGGAATGTTCCTCAAAAATGAAGGATTACGATGTGCGCCCGGCCAACCCGGAATTGCAATCCTCACTTTTCTCCGGGGGGAATCAGCAAAAATTGGTGGTGATGCGGGAAATGTCACGGAATCCCGAGTTGCTGATTGTCGGTCAACCGACCCGTGGGGTGGACATCGGCGCAATCGAATTCATTCATCGCCGGATCATCGCCATGCGTGACGCGGGAAAAGCCGTGCTTTTGGTTTCTGTGGAATTGGATGAAATCCTCTCCCTCAGCGACCGCATCCTGGTCATGTTCAACGGGGAAATGATGGGAGAAATCAATGCCGAAGAAGCCGATGAAAGAAAAATCGGACTATTGATGGCAGGTATACGGGAAGAGGCGGCTTGAACGAAAAGACCGAAAACCTGGTATTGGTGGTGCTGATCACCACCGTGAACCTGTTATTGGCTTTCATCATTTCCGGACTGGTCATCTGGTCGGTTGGAGAGGATCCCTGGTTTGCACTCAAAACCATGCTCTATGGAGCCTTTGGATATGATGAAGGAATCGGCTACACCCTTTACTATACAACGAATTTCATTTTCACCGGTTTGGCATTTGCGATTGCATTCCACTGTCGGCTTTTCAACATTGGTGCAGAAGGGCAGGCCTACATCGGCGGACTTGGGGTTGGCCTGGTCTGTCTTTGGCTGGAAGATCTTCCCTTTGTCGTAATTCTACCAACAGCCATAATGGCTTCAGCCCTGTTTGGTGCAATCTGGGGTGCTATTCCAGGATACCTCCAGGCAAAACGCGGAAGCCATGTGGTAATCACCACCATCATGTTCAATTTCATTGCTTCTGTGCTGATGGTTTACCTGCTGGTCAACGTTCTTATCAAACCGGGGCAGATGTCTCCGGAAACAAGAGAGTTCGGGGAAAACGGCTGGCTACCTCAAATGCACGAATTGTTCAGTTGGATCGGAATCCAGATCACTCCCACCCCACTTAACCTCTCGCTCTTCTGGGCATTCATCTGTGCTTTTTTCGTCTGGCGTTACATCTGGCATACCCGTTGGGGCTATGAAATGCGAACCGTTGGTGCCAACGAAAGTGCGGCAGTCTATGCTGGCATCAATGTTGACCGTAACATCATCATCGCCATGGCCCTAGGTGGAGCTCTTGCCGGGTTTGTAGGAATCAATGAAATCATGGGGTTTAATCACCGAATCCTGCTCAACTTCCAATTCGGTTATGGCTTCACAGGAATCGCAGTTTCCCTGATTGGTCGAAATCATCCTTTCGGGATTCTGTTGGCTTCGCTGCTCTTCGGAATCCTTTATCAGGGAGGTGCAGAGCTCGCTTTCGAAACCCAGACCATCGACCGGCACATGGTGGTTCTGATCCAGGGGTTGGTAATCCTATTTGCAGGCGCTCTTGAAAATCTGTTTCGGCCCCAGCTTCAGGCCCTGGTTCGTTCTCTTTTAAAAACTTCCACTCCGGTTGCCGCCAGTGGCTGATTCAATCTTTCTAAGAATGAAAAATCGGGGAATTCATTCGCTGTTTATGATTGCTCATGTGGTCTGATTTATTGTTGATTCTCGATGCCACCTTAAGGATGGCAGTCCCTCTGGTTTTGGCAGCCATGGGCGGAGTTTTCGCCGAGCGTTCCGGCGTCATCGATTTTGGCCTGGAAGGGAAGATGCTCGGGGGGGCATTTGTTGCGGCAACCGTCGCTCACCTGACCCAATCGGCCTGGATGGGACTGCTTGGAGCCATCATCATCGGGATCACTTTCTCGATGATGCACGCCTTTGCCAGTGTGACCAAGCAGGGGAATCAGGTTGTATCTTGTGTCGCCATCAATATCTTTGCAATGGGTTTAACCACCGTCCTGGGGCAGGCCTGGTTTCAGCGAGGAGGCAAAACTCCCCAGTTGCCTCCCGAAGCCCGTTTCACTACCATTGAGCTTCCTTTTGCCGAGGAACTTCGTGTCGTCCCGGTCTTGGGAGACATCTATTACGAACTGATCAGCGGACACAACATCCTGGTTTACATTGCTTACATCATGGTTCCTCTAACTGCGTGGATCGTGTTCCGCAGCCGTTTTGGCCTCAGGCTCCGAGCTACCGGGGAAAATCCCTTGGCTGTTGACACGGCAGGGATTTCTGTCAATGCCACTCGCTACAAGGCCTTGATCATCAACGGCATCCTCGGCGGCATGTCCGGAGCGTATCTTTCCACCGCACAGCTTGCATTTTTTGTCAAAGATATGTCTGCGGGCAAGGGCTATCTCGCTTTGGCAGCGATGATTTTTGGAAAATGGAGGCCCTTCCAGGCAATGCTTGCGTGTCTGCTTTTTGCATTTGCTGAGGCGATCCAAAGCCGTTTGCAAGGCGTTCCACTTCCGATTGTCGGTGTTGTCCCGGTGCAATTGATCCAGTCCATCCCCTATATCCTGACCGTGGTACTGCTTGCCGGATTTGTCGGAAAAGCCGTTGCTCCCAAAGCAATCGGGGAGCCCTTCATCAAAGAACACAAATGAAACCACCCTGCTGAAAGTCTTTCCTAAGCTTCTGCAGATTCTGAATTTTCCATAAACTACAATGATCGGTATCAAGGGCACAGGCATTTACCTGCCTGAAACAAGACATTCCAATTTTGACAGGATGGAGCAGTTTGGTATGACCGAGGATTTTGTCCGCGACAAAATCGGGTTCACCAAACTCGCCCGCAAAGATCCTGAACAGACCACCTCAGACCTTTGCCTGCTTGCCTGGGAAGACCTGAAAAAGTCATATCCGGTTGATTTGGACGAGATCGATTGTCTTTTAGTCTGCAGCCAAAATCCGGATGGACACGGCTTGCCGCATACTTCAGCCATTGTCCATGATAAACTCGGGCTTCCGGAAACCTGTGCAGCATTTGACATCTCCCTCGGATGTTCGGGATTCGTTTACGGGCTTTCCGTGATTCAGTCCTTCATGGAGGCCCATGGAATGAAAAATGGGCTGTTTTTCACGGCTGATCCCTACTCCAAAGTCATGGATTTTGACGACAAGAAAACTGCGACGCTTTTTGGTGATGGGGCTGCAGTAACTTGGATCGGAACTGAACCACGTTTCCAGACAGGACAATTTCTCTTTGGATCGAATGGGAAGAAACATGAAGGAATCACGGTTCGAGATAATGGCATCCTTGAAATGAACGGAAGAGCAGTTTTCACTTTTTCTGTAAGAGTCGTTCCAAAGAACATCCTGGAAATGCTTGAGAAAAACAGGTTGGAGATAGAACATATCGATCTGTTCCTGCTTCATCAGGGGAGTCTCCACATTGTTAATTCCATCGCAGATGCACTGGGGGTGCCTCGTGAAAAATGTCCTTTCCATTCCGGAGAGTACGGCAACACCGTCTCCTCCTCGATCCCGATGCTGCTTCACCGTGAATTCGACAATCCAACCATGAAAACCGCAGTGATTTCCGGTTTTGGAGTCGGACTTTCCTGGGCCAGCACCGTTCTTTACCGGTTATGAATCCTTTTCCCAATGCTACGATTTCAGGAACCGCCATTGTCTTAGCACCCGGTCATTTCAATCCTGACCGGGCGAAAACCGCATTCGGCCTGGTGCGGGGTAGCGAACGATTCCATGTGCTCGCAGTGATTGACTCGAAAACCGCAGGACAGGATGCGGGTGACATCGTTGACAGTAAAAAACGTGATATTCCTGTTTACGGGTCCGTAAACCAAGCCTTGGAGAAACTCGAGCTTCGTCCGCAATACGCGGTCATCGGGATCACCACACCGGGCGGAATCCTTCCGGATTACCTCATGCTGGAAATCGAACAAGCGCTTGAGGCAGGGCTTGATATTGTTAACGGACTGCATCAGCCCCTTTCTGAAATTCATTCGCTTTCTGGAAAAGCTGCGGAACGAGGTGCAACCATTCACGACATCCGCAAACCCAGGCGGTTTTCTGAATTGAAATTCTGGAACGGCAGCATCCTCAAGGTCCGCGCGCCAAGAATTGCAGTAATCGGAACCGACTGTGCCCTTGGAAAACGAACCACGGCACGCTGGCTCACGGAAAGCTGCAATGAAAACGGGATCCGGGCAGAAATGATCTTCACCGGGCAGACCGGATGGATGCAGGGTCACGGTTACGGTTTCATCCTTGATTCTACACCGAATGATTTTGTTCCCGGAGAATTAGAAAACGCCATCGTACGTTGCGATCAGGAAATCAAACCTGATGTGATTTTCCTTGAGGGACAGGCCTCACTTCGTCACCCTGCAGGCCCCTGCGGTGCAGAGTTTCTCTGCTCGGCTTTGGCCAGAGGAGTCATCCTTCAGCACGCCCCAGACCGTGATCATTTCCACAGCATGGACCACCTGCCGTTTCAGCCCCCTTCCCTTGAGGAGGAAATTGAACTGATCCGCCTCTATGGCAGCAGGGTGCTGGCGTTGTCTCTCAATGGAGGATCTCTGGAAGAAATCGATTTATTCCGCATCCGTGACGAACTTGCTTCAAAATTCAATCTTCCTGTCATCTGCCCTCTCGAAGAGGGAGTCAAGGAACTCCTTCCTGTCGTCCAAAGTTTCCTCAAGAAAGAAAGCGGAGGAGCTTGAAAATCAAATCCATACAATCCTGGCAGGAAGAAATAGAATTGAAGGAACCCTTTTCCATTTCCTTTTCAACGGAAGATGCCGTCACACTTCATTTTGTCAAATTGGAGTCTTCCAGCGGACTTCAAGGTTTTGGTTCGGCAAAGCCCTCTTTTCATGTAACCGGAGAAAACAGCGATAGCTGCAAGGAAGCGCTTCAAAACAAGGCTCAGGAAATTCTGGAACACGAGGATTTCCGCCACCTACCTCGCTTAATTCGAAAACTGGAAGAAGCCCTTCCACGAAATCCTGCTGCACGTGCAGCCCTGGACATGGCCCTTCATGACCTGCTCGCGAAAAGCATGGAACTTCCATTGGTGGAGTTGCTGGGACGTTGTCATTCAATCATGCCCACCTCCATCACCATCGGCATCAAGGACATTGATGAGACCCTTGAGGAAGCACGACGATGCCTGAGTGAAGGCTTCACCGTGCTCAAGGTCAAACTAGGCAGGAACATTGAAGAAGATCTGGAAAAAATGTCGAAGTTGAGGGAAGAGGTCCCGAAAAGGACTCGCATCCGTGTGGATCCGAACCAGGGATACGGATTAGAGGAACTGATTCGTTTTTGCAAGGAAACAGAAGAACTGGATGTTGAATTCCTGGAGCAGCCGATGCCGGCTGATGAAATCGAGCCTTTACAACAACTTCCTGAAAAAATCCGGACCCGACTTGCCGCTGATGAGTCCCTCCACCATCCAAAAGACGCTACCAAACTATTGGCCCCTCAACCGGCCTGTGGCATTTTCAATATCAAGCTGATGAAATGCGGAGGCATCTTCCGGGGCAGACAGATCGCATCCATCGCGGAAGCAGCTTCCATCCCTTTGATGTGGGGCTGCAACAATGAAAGCAGACTCAGCCTTTCCGCAGCACTGCATGCCGCCTTTTCCTGCCCCAATACTCAATATCTGGATCTGGATGGAGATCTCGACTTAGTCCGGGACCCTGCCCAGGGAGGATATCGAATCCAGAACGGAAAGATGATCCTGGAAGATTCTCCAGGACTTGGGATCTCATTCAAATAGATCAAAAGGATTCAAAATATTTTTTTTTGATTTTGAATCATCATCCATTTTTTCTACTTTCTATGATTTGATTCCAACAACGGGATCTCTTACTCCTCATTAATGCATGACATCATTTACGTTCAATCAAGATCACAAATGATGTGATCTTTTAATTATTCTCCTGGCTGAATGAATAGATGAACGAAAAATTGAATCCTCTCCTGACTGCCATAGAAGATCCACCCATTGATGAAGTTCAGCAATGGATTCGGGGTCGAGCATTTCCGGAAGACAAGCCGCTTATCGACCTTTCACAGGCTCTGCCTTCCTATCCTCCGGCCGCAGAACTGAGAAATCATATGGCAGAACTGGTCGTGGACCCCACTATGAGCGGCTACACGGAAATCGGAGGAATTCCAGAACTGAAGGAAGCCTATGCAAATGAAGTCAGTCAATTCTACCAGACTCGGGTGTCTTCTGAGGAAGTCTTCATCACGGCAGGTTGTAACCAGGCTTTTTTCCTGAGCATGCTCACTTTGGGAAAAGCGGGAGATGAGGTAATCCTTCCGGCACCGTATTATTTCAACCACAGGATGACCTTAGAAATGCTCGGCATGACTCCGGTGTTACTCCCATGCAGACCTAAAACTGGCATGCTTCCGGAAGTAGACATTGCGGAAATGCTGATCACCCCCCAAACCCGTGGGATTGTTCTGGTTACTCCCAATAATCCAAGCGGCACCGTTTATCCATCGGGCTTGATCGAGGATTTCTACAGGCTTGCTCAAGCCAAAGGATTGTACCTTATTTTAGATGAAACCTACCGGGATTTCCTTAACCCGGAACAGGGTTTACCGCATCATTTGCTGAATCTCTCCTGGCAGGAAAACCTGGTGCAGCTTTACAGTTTTTCTAAATCTTTTGCCCTGGCAGGTTATCGAATCGGTGCGATCACAGCCTCTTCCGAATTCTTAAAGGAACTGGTCAAGGTCATGGATTGCGCAGCAATCTGTGCCCCGAAACTGGCGCAGCGTTCTGCATTGTATGCGCTCATGCATCTTCATGATTGGCGCGAAGAAAAAAAACAATTGATGAACCTACGTGCTGAGAGCTTTCGTCAGCATTTCCAGGAAAACAATCGTTCGCGTTTTCGCCTAAGCACCCTCGGACCCTGCTTTGCTTACATCAGGCATTCTGAAGTTGGTGAAACCGCCTATGAGGTCGCAAAAAAATTGGCGTTGAATGAGAATCTGTTGCTCCTTCCTGGAAGCATGTTTGGACCGGATCAGGATTCATTCCTGAGAATCGCCTTTGCCAATGTGGAAATGGAGCGGTTCCCTGAAATGATGACCCGGTTTGAAAATTTCGCACCGGAAAATTGAATTATCGGAACAGTTCTTGATCTGAATTGAAGAAAATAGGCTCTGAAATAAATATTTTCTTGACCCATTATGGTTTTCCCATGAACATCAATGGTCTGGGATTGGTTTAACAGAGTTTTTTTTCAGGAATACTCGAGCCAATCCTTAACGAAATTGAATCTTTTTTTGGAAAGGAACCCTATGAACCCCCAAAAATCCTGGTCATCCCTTATTTGGCTAGTCAGTACATTTTGTCTGCTGGCCTTCACATCGCTCTCTGCTGCCACCCTCAAGGTTGGACTGGTCACTGATGTCGGCCGTGTCAACGACCGCAGTTTTAACCAATCTGCATGGGAAGGCGTACAGGAGGCAAAAAAACAACTCGGTCTGAATGACAGGCATGTCAAGTACATCGAAACCCAGGATGCCAAGGACTATGCAGACAACCTTGCCCAATTCATCGATGCTGAATACAACGTCATCGTTACTGTCGGCTTTGCCTTGGGCGACGCGACGGTCAAGGCCGCCAAGGAAAATCCTGATACCTTGTTTATCGGTGTGGACCAGTTCCAGGGTGAAGCCATTCCGAATCTGGCAGGATTGATTTTCCATGAAGACCAATCGGGATTTCTTGCCGGAGTTTTAGCTGCAGGGATGAGCAAAAGCGGAACGATTGCCGCCGTGCTTGGAACCGATTTGATTCCTCCCGTCGTGGCCTTCAATGAAGGTTATATTTCCGGGGCAAAGTCGGTGAATCCAAAAATTAAAGTCCTTTCCACCTACCATCCCGGTGAACTGAGCCAGGCATTCGTGGATCCTGAATGGGGTGCGGCTACAGCGAAGCAGGCCATCGATCAGGGAGCAGATGTCATTTTTGGTGCAGGCGGTCTCACCGGAAACGGAGCCTTGCAGGAAGTCGCAACCCAAAGCGGAGTTTACTGCATCGGCGTGGACTCAGACCAATGGAACACGGTTCCTGCAGCACGGCCCTGCTTGATTTCCAGTGCCATGAAACTCATCACACCTGCCGTGGCCGATTTGATTTCAAAGGCACAATCCGGAAGTTTTAAAGGTGGAAATGTTTTTGGTGCCGCCGGTTTAGCACCCTTTCACGATTTTGAAAATGATATCCCCAAACCTTTGAAAGACCTTTTGGTTGCAACCAAAGCAGGGCTTGACAGCGGTATCATCAAGACAGGTTACGGCAACTGATCCTGTCGATCATCCTTCAGTCTTTGGGAGACTCATCTTGGGTCTCCCACCCCATTATTTCCTATCAAGAATTATCTGGTTCATGGCCATGGCCAAGCATCTAAGCTCTTAATGCCTTCAATGTTTCGTGTTCTGCTGATTCCAGTATTGGCCTTGGTCACCTCGCTGGCCCTTGGAGCGTTGGTCATGCTTCTTTTTGGAGACGACCCGATCCTTGCGTATCAGGGGCTTTTTCAGGGGGCTTTCGGCAGCGGCAGGGCCTGGAGCAGTACCATCCGAAAGATGATCCCCTTGATCCTCACCGGGCTCTCGGTTGCGGTTGCATTCAAGGCTGGTCTCTTCAATATCGGTGCATCGGGACAGTTCGTGATGGGGTCCGTATTTTCAGTTGCTGTCGGGATTCATTTTGAGGGATTACCGATGTACATCCACCTTCCCATGGCGATTCTTGCGGGCATGCTGGGAGGGATGATCTGGGGAGCGATTCCCGGATTCCTGAAAGTGACCACAGGAGCTCATGAAGTGATCGTGACGATCATGCTGAATTATGTTGCTGCACTTTTTGGTGGTTGGACGGTTTATGCTGGGGGGACCCAAGGCCAAACCCCTGGCCCCCTCTGGGATCCCACCGCACGTGCGATTTCTGAAACTCCGGACGTTTTGCATTCCGCACAAATTCCCTGGATCTTCGGCCCACCCTACCGCGTTCATTTTGGTGTCTTGTTGGCATTGTTAGCCGTTCTCATCATCTGGTGGCTGATTTACAAAACCACCATCGGATTTGAAATTCGGACGGTTGGACAAAATCCAAAAGCTGCCCGCTACGCCGGGATCCGGGTCGAAAAAACCGTGGTGTTGACGATGGCCATTGCAGGAGGATTGGCCGGACTTGCAGGAACCATCGAAACGCTTGGGCTGAATCACAAATTCGCTCCCGAATTCGGAGGTCAGGTTGGTTTTGACGGAATCACAGTCGCCCTGTTGGGACAAACCCATCCCGTCGGGGTGGTTTTCGCCTCGTTCCTTTTTGGAGCCTTGGACGCAGGTGCGGCCAAGATGCAGTTCGAGTCCGGGGTAGCCGCAGACATCATTCAGGTGATTCAGGCGTTGGTGCTTGCATTCGTTGCAGCACCTTTGATCATTAAAGCCATCTTCAGGCTCCGTTCAACTCAGGATGATCGACACTCAGCCAGTTTGAACACCAGTTGGGGAGGTTCCTGAAATGAGTTTCTGGAGCAGAACCGCCAGGGTTGCCGTCAGCCTTGTTGTGCTGATGCTGTTGATGGCCATTCTTGTAGAGTTGACCCCTCTCGGGGAGAACAAATGGATGCGGGTGTTCTTCGGCGTCAGCGCCTTGAACTTCACCCTCAGAGCGGCAATTCCTCTCGTGCTCGGAGCATTGAGTGGAATCCTCTGCGAACGCTCCGGAATCATCAACATCGGCATCGAAGGGATGATGCTGGCCGGTGCCTTTGCCGGGTTTGTTGCCAAATCCTCCACCAACGACTGGCCGCTTTATCTAAGCCTGGTTTTCAGCGTCATCGTCTCATTGGGGGTTGGAGGACTGATGGGATTACTTCACGGGATGCTCTCGATCCGTTTTCGGATGGACCAGATCATATCCGGTTCGGTGATCATCATCCTGGCAGCCGGACTCACTTCCTACCTTTTTGACAGGGATGCCATTGCGGATGGAAAATTCACACCCATCCCGATTCCCCTCCTTTCTGAAATTCCTGTGATTGGACCTGTTCTATTCAACAATCCTCCCATCACTTATCTTGCTTTGCTGCTTGTTTTGGTGGTTCACATTGCAATCTTTTATACACGTTGGGGCTTGAGAACCCGTGCCGTGGGGGAACACCCGAGGGCTGCAGATACTGAGGGAATCAATGTCAACCTGATGCGTTATTTAAACACGATGTTGGGAGGAATGCTTGCAGGACTTGCCGGTGCTTATCTGGTTTTGGAAGCGGTCGGACAGTTTCAGGAAGGGATGACTGCAGGACGCGGATTTATTTCTCTAGCTGCGATGATCTTTGGCAACTGGACCCCTTTCGGAGCATTGGGCGCCGCAACCCTGTTTGGTTACACCCAGGCTTTACAAAACGAATTCCTGTTGGCTGGAGTCACCACGATTCCACGCCAGTTTGTCTCCATGCTTCCCTATGTGGTCACCATCATCGCGGTGTCAGGACTGGTTGGCCGGGTGCGAGCTCCTGCAGCGATTGGGAGACCCTACGACACTGAAGGAGGCAGATGATGAGCAATCCGGTGTTGGAGGTTCAGGAGATCTGCAAAATCTTTCCCGGGGTGGTTGCTAATGAGGATGTCAGTCTTAGTCTGAATTCCGGAGAAATTCTGGCACTGCTGGGAGAAAACGGTGCTGGGAAATCAACGCTGATGAACATCATTTATGGGCTTTATCAGCCTTCATCAGGGGAAATCCTTGTCAGGGGAAAATCCTCAAAGATGCGTTCCCCAAGGGATGCCATTGGTCTTGGGATTGGAATGGTCCATCAGCATTTTCAACTGGTCCCGGTCATGACTGTTGTCGAAAACGTGATGCTCGGAAGTGAAATGTTACGCCATGGTTTTTTGGACCGCGAACAGGTTTCCCAACGGATACTGGATCTTTCGAAGGATTACCAGTTGGAAGTAGAACCGAGTACCCTGGTAGAAGATCTCCCGGTCGGAATCCGTCAAAGGGTTGAAATCCTCAAGGCTCTTTACCGGGATGCGGAGATCCTGATCCTGGATGAACCCACTGCCGTCCTCACTCCGCAAGAGATCGAGGGACTTTTCGAAGTCATGGATCTGCTCCGGAGACAGGGCAAGTCCATCATCTTCATCACCCATAAACTCAAGGAGGTTCTTCGGATTGCTGACCGCATTGCCGTTTTGCGTCAGGGAAAACTGGTGGGAGAAGTCACACCTTCAGAGGCTTCAGAACCCAGGTTGGCTGCCATGATGGTGGGGCGCGAGGTGATGCTTCAAGTGGACAAGAAAGAAGCAGAACCGGGAGACAGCATCCTTGAGGTCAAGGGACTCGAGGCCAGAAACGACCTGGATGAGATCTGCCTGAGTGAGGTGGATTTGAAAGTCAATGCCGGGGAAATTGTCGGTGTTGCCGGAGTTCAGGGGAACGGACAGACCGAACTGGTGGAAGTGCTCACGGGTTTACGTCCCCTTAAAAACGGGATACTCAGAATCGGAGGACATGACTTGAGCGGTGCAACACCTCGAGAGATTACAGACCGGGGAAAAATCTGTCATGTGCCGGAAGACCGGCATTCCTATGGAATGGTGGACAACTATTCTGTCGCAGACAATCTTGTACTGAATTCCTATTACCGCTCCCCTTTTGCCAAAGGAATGACCATTCAGCGGGAATCCATCGATACCAATGCTGAAACGCTGGTGAAGAAATTCGATGTGCGAACACCTTCGGTCCAGACCCCCGGGGCAAGCCTTTCCGGGGGCAATCAACAGAAAATGGTCATTGCCCGTGAACTGAGCCGTCCGATTCAACTGATGATTGCGGCGCAGCCGACAAGGGGAATCGATGTTGGTTCCATCGAATTCATCCACCAACAGATCGTCGCAAAGCGGGATGAAGGAATCGCCGTGCTGCTTATCAGTTCCGAACTGGATGAAATCATGGCACTTTCTGATCGGATCGTGGTGATGTACCGGGGAAGCATCATCGGGGAAGTGTTGAACAAGGAGACCACCCGGCAGGAACTGGGACTCCTGATGGCAGGGGTAAAATCTGATTCAGAAAACATTCACCATTCAGCTCCATAATTTTTTTTAGAATATCTCTCCCTCCTTCTATTTTTCTTGAAATTCATCTTTTTTTTAACCTCTACTTAAATTTTTATATTTCTGGGGATTGTAACTCATACCCTGGAAAGGGTAGTATTTTCTTTAGACGCCCAACTCAAACGCAAAAAAATAAAATGCGTGACTATCCGGAATTTGAAAATCCTCAGCAGCGCCCGCGCTATACCGGTCTTCCGACATTCATGCGGACCCCTTATCGGGAAGATATGGAAGGACTGGACATCGCCCTTGTCGGCATCCCCTTTGACGGGGGAGTCACCAATCGGACCGGCGCCAGGCACGGACCAAGGGAAATCCGGAATCAGTCTTCCTTGATGAGGATGATCAACCAGGCCACAGGGATCAACCCCTATGAACTTTGCTCCATAGCGGATGTTGGAGACGCCTGGGTGCAGAAACCTTTTGAACTGACGGGAGCCCTTCAAGAAATAGAGGATTTTTTCCAGATGGTCCATCAGTCAGGAACGGTTCCTGTTTCAGCAGGGGGAGACCACTCCGTCACCCTCCCGATTTTCAGGGCGATTGCCAAAGATCGTCCTCTGGGAATGGTTCATTTTGATGCCCACTGTGATACCGGAGACGATTACCTGGGTTCCAAATTCCATCATGGCGCTCCATTTCGCAGGGCTGTTGAAGAAGGACTTCTTGATCCGCAAAGAACGATCCAGATTGGAATACGAGGACCGTTGAATGATCCGGATGTCTGGAAATTCAGTGAAGATTCCGGAATGAGGGTAGTCAGCATCGAGGAATTCTACGATTCAGGCTGGAGGGCTGTGATGGCAGAAGCCCGAAAAGTGGTCGGTGAAGGTCCCACGTACATCAGTTTTGATGTGGATGGTCTCGACCCGGTTTATGCTCCCGGCACCGGAACACCTGAAGTCGGTGGATTCACCACCCATGAAGCCCAACAAATGATCCGCAGCCTACGCGGATTACAGCTTTTCGGAGGAGACGTGGTGGAAGTTGCTCCCCCCTTTGATCCGAGCGGTACGACCGCCCTGGTTGGAGCAAGCATCATGTTTGAAATCCTCTGCGTTGTTTCTGAATCGGTTGCCTCCAGAAAATAAGACATGAGCCAAGAAAAATTACTCGAAGTATTTACCGATTTTGTCTGACCCTGGTGTTATCTCGTCACAGGTCGTGTCGAACGTCTTAAACGGGAAAAATCACTTAAGGTACAATGGCGCTATTTCCCACTGCATCCGGACACTCCTGAGGAAGGATTGCCTCTGGAACAACTTTTCGCCGGTACCGGAATGGATATCAAGGCTTCCAATCAAAAAATGAAAGCCCTGACCTCGGTGGAGGGGCTCCCCTTTGATCCCATGCGCAGCATGACCTTTAACAGCAGACGCGCCCAGGAACTGGCTAAATGGTCTGATAGAAATCAGTTTTCCGAATCCCTGCACCCCCAACTGTACCAAGCTTATTTTGTCCGTGGGGAAAACCTTGCGGAAACCGATGTGCTGATCAACACCGTCGATCTTTCAGGGCTCAATACGGAAGACGCCCGCTTGTCACTGCAGAGCAGACAATACAAGCAGGCGGTTGATGAAGACTGGAACTATGCCCGATCACTGGGAGTGACCGGCATACCCACTTTCGTCTACCAGGGTTATGGTTTGGTAGGAGCCCAACCCTATGAGGAACTGGATCGGCTGACGAGCTGATTCCATCCTCCATTTGTTTCCAATCTCAGACCTGTTTTCCCACCCAAAGGATTCTTCCAATGAGTCTGAAGGCGTCCTCGTCTTCTTCATTGACCTCCAGGGGTTCGTAGTTGGGATTGTCCGATATCAGTTGATAACCGTGTCCTGATTTCCGCTGCACACGTTTGGCAAAAAGAGTTTCGTGGAGTTGGACACAATAAAGACCGTCTCCTGCGAAATGAGGGCTGACATCCAACAGCAACGAATCACCATTACTGATGGTCGGCAGCATGCTGTCTCCTACGGCACGGATCACCACCATCCTTTCTGCACTGGATGAGAGATTTCCGTGAATCCAGGAATTTAAAAATGCCATGTGCTGGATCGCCTGCTCGGAGCCGAAATCATTGAAGGCTCCATGCCCTGCCGAGGCGTTGACATCATAAACCGGAACAAAAGCAAAATCTCCTGAATCGACTTCGGAAGGGAAAAAATTGGCCGAAGATGAATCGGAGTCTGAAAGGAACATCTTCCCGACCCCCCTTAGTATCCAGTCAAGAGACACGTCCAGCCGCTCACCCAACTGAATCAGAAAGTTGCTGTCAGGGAATTGAACTTCCTTCTCGATGCGGCTGATTTTTTTTGGATCTTCTGAGAGTTGCTGGGCGAAATCAGCCTGTTTCAAATCCAGTTGTTCCCGAAGTTTTTTGATGCGTAATCCAACCGTTGTCTGCTCTTCCATAAGCATTCCTTTTGATGAAGGTTTAAATGATGAGATTAAGGATTCAATTTTCGTGCAAAGTGAGATTATAAATTAATAAATTGAGAATATAGATAATTTTATGACTTTAAATCATCACTATATTAAGAATTTTTTTTATTCTATAACTCAATGCTCACCCTATT
>OCVP010000149.1_pt1 | contig 32047 bp, 33 predicted proteins | sample 1539171 | NCBI WGS metagenome assembly OCVP01 (sample SAMEA51879418, study PRJEB22527) | metagenome
ATTCTGAGTTATTATTTCAGTATTGTCTAATTTTAATTCAAAAGATAAATTGTTATTTTTTAAAGAGTAATTAAAGCTTAAAATTATAACAACTAAAAATAATGGTAATAAAATTTGGAATTTAAAATTATTTATCAGCGATAAAGTAAAATTAGCCGTTGATAGATTGTTTGATAATTTAGAAGAATTTTCTATTGAAGAATGAGTAAAAGTAATTTTTTTTTCAGGAACCTCTACACCTAGGTGTTTTGCGTATAAAAAAAGTAGATGCTTTTGTGGAAATAAGTCCACTTCACTTTCATCAAGATCTTCAATTTTATAAATAACTTTTTTTGAAATTTTTGTCTCTTTACTTAAATCATCTACTGAACAGCCCCTTGCTTCTCTCTGGTTCTTAATTTCTAATAGAAAATTTTGGTACATATGCCTTGAATTAATTAAACCTTAATCTAAAAAAAATAAACCAATCAATTGCCCAAAATGATTATTTCTTAAAGAATAGTAGTTAATATCAAGCATAGCCACTATATCTGGTCGAGCTGAAATACAGCATGTAGCGCATTTACAGCCTTTTCAGTTTTATCTTTATCTATTAAGACGCTTATCTTTATTTCAGATGTTGAGATTACTTCAATATTGATTTTATTTTTGGATAAACATTCAAACATTTTTGCAGCTATACCTGGTTGATTTCTCATTCCTGATCCAATAATAGAAACTTTTGAGAGGTTTTTTTCGTTTAAAACTTTTGAAATCTTAAGTTTTTTTTGTAAATTTTCTAAAATTTTTAATGTTTTATCAAGATCTATCATTGGGATTGTAAAAGTAAGATTTGTCATTTTTCTCTCAATAAAATTGTTCTGAACAATCATATCAACATTAACTGAATTCTCTGCAAGCTTATTAAAAATCTCTGCAGCAACTCCCGGTTTATCTTCCACATCAATAAGAGTTATTTTTGCCTCATCTTTAGAATAAGCAACTCCTGTTACTGCCCTATCATTTTCATTATTCACATCATTTGAAATTAAAGTTCCCTTATCAGACGGACTGAATGTTGATCGAACATATACGTCTACATCATTACTCATTGCAGATTCAACTGAAGCTGTTTGCAAAACTTTAGCCCCTTGTGAAGCCATTTCGATCATCTCTTCATAAGAAATTTTATCTAGTCTTCTAACATTTTCTGTCATTCTAGGATCGGAGGTATAAACTCCATCAACATCAGTATAAATATCGCACCTTTCAGCTTTTATTGCTGAAGCAATGAATACTGCAGTGTTATCTGAACCTCCACGACCAATAGTCGTAATTCTACCCTCATTAGAAATACCCTGAAAACCAGCTACGACAGCTATCTTTTTGTTTTCAAAATCGTTAATGATTTTATCCGGTATCACTTTATCAATAAATGAGTTTCTATGCGAACCTCTAGTAATTATTGGGACTTGCCAACCAAGCCAAGATCGAGATGGTAGACCAATTTTTTTTAGAGCCAGTGACATTAATCCTGCTGTTACTTGCTCTCCTGATGAAACAACAACATCATATTCACTATCATCATTATAATTTATCTTATCGACATGCTCTATTAGCTGATTAGTGGCTCCAGACATAGCTGAAACAACTACAACTATATTATTGCCTTTATCATATTCTGATTTGACAATATTAGCTGCGGATTCAATTAAATCAGTTGTAGCTACTGATGTTCCGCCAAATTTTAAAACTATAGTGGACATTTGACTTTTCGTTATTAAATTGTGTTACGTAATACTCTAAACAAAAACAAGGATTACTTTAATACGATACTTTAATCAAGTATTAGTTAAATGATTGATTTATGGACATTTCTTCGATTGATAAAACTGAAATTGATAAGTTTAAAAACCTTGCCAAGGAATGGTGGAAACATGATGGCAAGTTTAAAACACTGCATAAATTTAATCCCATAAGACTGGAATATATAATCAATACAATTAAAGATCATTATGCAATAGACCAAGAAAATGAATCGCCTTTAAAGGGATTATCAGTTTTGGATATTGGATGTGGTGGTGGACTAATGAGTGAACCATTAGCAAGGTTAGGTGCAGATGTAACCGGCATTGATGCTTTAGAGAAAAATTGTATCACTGCAAAAATTCATGCCGAAGAAAATAATTTAGATATTAATTATCTTAATACAACTGCTGAAAGTCTTAACAAAAATAAAAAGTATGACATCATTTTAAATTTGGAAGTAATAGAACATGTAAACAATCCAAAAAATTTTATTAAAGAATGTAGTGGCCTGGTATCTAATAATGGTATTATGTTTATAGCAACTATTAATAAATCTATCTTTTCGCTTATTTTTGCAAAATTTATGGCTGAATATGTATTAGGATTTCTTCCAAAAGGCACACATGATTGGAATAAATTTTTAACTCCTGAGGATATTTACTCTTTTTTTATTCAAAACAACTTTGATGTGATTAGTAATATAGGTGTAAATTATAATCCATTAAGAGACGAATGGTTTATGTCTAAAAGAATGGATGCAAATTTTATTGTTTCTGGAAAAAAAAATTAATTATCTTCTTTTATCCATGGAATAGAAGTTACCTCAATACCCTCATCACTTAGATCAGTAACTTCTTCTTTAGTTGCGTTGCCGTATACTGGCTTTTTATTAGATTTACTATAGTGAATTTTTCTTGCTTCGTATGCAAACTGGTCTCCGACAAACTCAAAATTTTGTTTAACAAACTTATTTACTTCTTTTACTTTATTTCGAAAGTCTCTGAGTGCTTTTTCGTTTGGAGTGACGTTAGTTTTTTTTACGGATACATTTGGACTTGAAAGTTCTTTAGTAATATTTGAGGACCCGCACGAAACACATTGAACAAGCTTTTTTTTGATTTGTGTTTCACATGACTTGGATGACCCAAACCAACCTTCAAATGAATGAGAACAGTCACTGCATTGTAAATTAAAAACGATCATAATAACTCTATATTGTAATTATATTGTTTATTTCAATATTTGTGTTCTGAAACTTGGTATATTAGCTCTAATTTTAGCAAGCTTTTTAAAGTCCAAACTAGCCATTATAATGCCTTTTCCTGCCTTTTTTTCAGCCAATATCTCACCCCATGGGGATACAATTAGACTGTGTCCATAGGTATGGCGCTTTAATGAATTTTTTCCATATTGTGCAGGAGCTAAAACATAAGAACCATTTTCAATAGCTCGTGTTTTTACAAGATTATGCCAGTGGGCTTTACCTGTAGTGGTTGTGAATGCTGAAGGAATAGTAATTAACTTTGCCCCCATCATCACTTGTTTTCTATAAAGCTCAGGGAATCTTAAATCATAACAAATTGATAAACCAATTTTTCCCCAAGGAGTATTAGTAACCACAACTTTTTTGCCTGGTTTAAAGATTTTGGATTCTTTATAGCTTTCTTTTTTGGATATTTTCACATCAAACATATGAATTTTATCGTACTTGCATTGAATATTGCCTTTGCTGTTTATCAAATAGGAGCGATTATATAATTTGTTCTTATTATCTTTGATAACAATAGAGCCAAGCAATATCCATACTGATTTTTTCTTTGCAATTTTTGTAAATTCAATAAGAAATGGATCGTCCTTCTCCAGAAATACTGACCTTTTTAATTTTTGTCGATCTAATGAGATAATATTTGTAACTTCTGGTGTTGAAATTAAAAAGGCGCCTTTATCAATAGCTTTATTTGAAAGATCTATTGTCTCTTTTAAGTTTTTATAGATATCTGAACTTGATGTAAGCTGAAGACAGGCGGCTATTAAATTATTTTTCATTCAAAATTTTATCAAGCGTGCCCGACATCTCAAGCTTATTTAATTCTTCAAATCCGCCAATATGCAGCTCTTTAAAAAAAATTTGTGGAACAGTTCTTTTTCCATTAGCTCTCTCTAACATAATATCTCTTTGGGAGGGATCATCTTGAATGTTAATTTCTTGGTATTTAATTTGTTTTTTATCAAGGAGTTTTTTTGCTAAGTCGCAATATCCACAATTATAGGAAGAATAAATAATTATTTGGTCGCTCATAAATTTAGATCCTATTATCAAAGTAACTTATGATTTCAGAAATATTTTCAATAACTTTATCATCTTCCATATAAGTTTCACCTAATCGAACAACGATCATATCCTTAGATGGAATAATTAATATATATTGCCCGCCAAAACCTGCGGCATAGTAAGTATCCTTTGGAAGTCCACGTGTAAATGCTGGATGAGGCATCCAAAACTGATTGCTATACATTTGGTAGGAGTTTTTAGCTGGAATTCTTGTATCATCAATCCATTCTTTTGATACAATTCTCTCCCCATCCCATAATCCATCTCTTAAATATAAATATCCAAATCTTGCATAATCCCTTGCGTTTGCAAAAATTGAGCTGCCACCAATGAAAGTTCCAGAATTATCAAATTCGAAGATCGAATTTTTTATACCTATTTTATCAATAAGATTACTTTTTATGAAATCTAAATATTCAATTCCTTGAGCTTCAAGCCTTGTTTTTATTATTTGACTTATAATATTAGTTTCTCCAGTCGAGTAGTTGTATTTCATACCTGGTAGAGGAGTTTTTAGTTTCATGGATGATGCAAACTCAGCTTGATCAAATCTTCCCTGCCCAAATAACATCTCTAATGTGTCTGACCTTCCACCTAAATCATATTCCTCAACATAATCCAGCCCTGACTGCATATTAAGCATATGTCCTATGGAAATGTTTTTTCTATTGTCATCCCAGCTTGGTAAGAGATTTGTTTCGTCTTTTGATTGTATGAATCCCCTATCAATCATCATTCCAGTCAATAGGCCAATATAGCTTTTTGCCATTGAATAAGAGACAAGTTTTGTATCTTTTGTAATAGGAGAATTGTAATTTTCATAAACAATACTTCCGTCTTGAATAATTAAAAGTGCATTCGTACGTCCCAATTCATCATAAGAGTCATCAGAAAAAGTATAATTAATAATTGTACTAAACTCTTCGTCATCAATTTCTATTAAATTTTCTGGCCATGTATTTGTTGGCCATTCGACTGTTTCATTATGTGGTAATTGATTAACTATAGCTAATGATGGATTGACCCAAATTAAAATAAAGGATAAACACGTTATAAATTTTATAATTTTATGCATAAAGTATCTCGATTTATTTATAACATATTAGTAATATTTACATCATTTTTTTTTATAAATACAAGTATTGCAAAGTCTGATGAAACCCTCATTGGATTGAATGCTTCAGCAAAGCACTATTGTGTTTGTTTCTTTATTTCAGAGATGAAAAGTGATTATTGTGATGAAGCATATGATCGTGTTATTGCTTCTTCAGTTTCAGACGATGAATTGTTCAGTCAAATTAAACTATTAGGTTACAATAAAGATGAGGGGAAAAAAGAAATTTCAATTGAATATGGAGATTATAAAATAGTCTCTGTTTTCACTGAGGAAACAGGTTGTTATTTTAAAAAATAATTAACAACTTTAGTATTTGCAGGCAATAATTTTGCTTTCTTCAATTCCTTTGCAGACACCCATCTTAAAAGCTCCCCTTCTTTACTTATAATTTTTCCTGTCCATTCAGTTACTTCGAATACATACATCATTAATAAAAATGAACGATACTGGTGCTTAAAAAATTCATAGTTTGATAATTTGTTTATATCTATTTTTATATTTAATTCTTCCTTTAGCTCCCTAAATAATGCAACTGCAAAATTTTCGTTATTTTTCAATTTTCCACCTGGAAACTCCCAAGAATTGATAAAAGAATCCTTTTGTTTTCTGCTCATCAAGAGAATTTCACCATTTTTATTTTTTATAATTGCGGAAGAGCAAAATACTACCTTCATGTCCTGTATGCTGCATTGATATCAACATATTTGTGAGAAAAGTCACATGTTTGTGTTTCATAAGAATAATTGCCTTGTCCAAGGTCAAGTTTTAGATCAATTTCTTTGCTTGCCATATATTTTTTTAATTTTTGTAAATTTAATTTTTTATACTCCGCTCCATTAGCAACAACTGTTTGCTTACCTATATAAATCTTAAGTTTTTTTGGATCTATTTTTTCATATGTTTTACCAATCGCCATTACAATTCTCCCCCAATTTGGATCATTTCCGTAAAAAGCTGTTTTTACAAGTGGGGAGTTTGCGACTGCCTTAGCAATTCTTTTTGCCTGCGGTGAATTTTTGGCACTTTCAACTTTTATGTTTATCAATTTTGTTGCACCTTCACCATCTCGTACAATTTGTTCCGCTAAATATTTAACGACAGGAAGTAAAGAGTTTTTTATTTTTGATATTCTCTTATCTTTTATTGATGAAATCTTATTTTTAAATGAAACACTATTAGTGCTAGTCATAATTACAGTATCATTTGTAGATTCATCTCCATCAACAGTTATTTGATTGAATGACTTATCTACAAGATCTTTTAATAATTTCTGTAAAATATTTTGAGGTATTAAACAATCTATAAAAATAAATCCCAACATTGTTGCCATGTTTGGCTCTATCATTCCAGACCCTTTCGCAATCCCTGTGATTGTGATTGTTTTATTTTCAATCATTGTTTTTACAGAAATTGCTTTTGGAAAAGTATCGGTTGTCATAATTGATTGAGCTGCTTGTAACCAATTATTAGTTTTTGATTTATCTTTTTTTAATGTATTTACTATTTTATTTTCAGGAAATTTTTCTCCAATAACACCTGTAGATGCAAAAAATACCTTCTTAACTGAGACTTTGAATTTATTAGAAACAAAGTTACTTATTTTCGTTAACGCATTAATACCTGCCTGGCCTGTAAAAGTGTTTGCATTTCCTGAATTAACAATCAATGCTTCTATTTCTTTATTTTTTAAATTTTTTTCGTTCCAGTCCAGTGTGCATGATCTTAATGAGGACTTTGTAAAAACTTCAGCAACTGAAGTTTTATTTTTGAAAAGAAATAAAGCTAAATCCAGTCGTTTCTTATTGTATAAGCCTGCAGAATATACATACAAATCAATGCCTTTAATCTGTTTTATTTTTCCAATATTTTTTGGCGCTAAAGGTGATTTTTTTAACATTTTTCAAACAATCAAATATGAGTGATTTAAGTAATTTTATCTTAATTGGTGTTAGTATTTAAGGTATAAATGCTTGCAATTAAATAGAAAATACAAATATCTACTCAAATGTTAAAAGTTAACTCATTTTTTAATACAATTTTTAGCCGAAGCGAAAAGAAGAAATTAGCTGAATTTCAGCGTACTGTGCAATTAATTAATGATTTAGAGCCTGAAATTGAAAAGCTATCTCAAGATATGCTGCTTAAAAGAATTTCAGAGATTAAATCTGAAATATCAAATGGAAAAAAAATTGATGACTATTTAGTAGAGTCTTTTGCAATGGTGCGTGAGGCTTCCAAAAGAACACTTGGTCAAAGACATTTTGATGTTCAATTGATTGGTGGCATGGTTTTACACAATGGTGGAATTTCAGAGATGAAGACTGGTGAAGGAAAAACACTTGTTTCTACATTGGCTGCGTTTCTAAATTCTCTATCTGGAAAAGGTGTTCATATAGTTACAGTAAATGATTATCTTGCAAGGCGAGATGCAGAATGGATGGGTTCTATATTTAATTATTTAGGTCTATCTGTTGGATGTCTAACTAACGATACAGAGGGACGTGAAAAAAGAAAAGAACAATATGCCTGTGACATTACTTACGGAACCAATAATGAATTTGGCTTTGATTATTTAAGAGATAATTTACGTGTATTAAAACAGAATATTGTTCAACGAGATCATAACTTTTGTATTGTTGATGAGGTTGATAGTATATTGATAGATGAATCTAGAACACCGCTTGTAATTTCAGGCGCTATAGAAGATAAAACAACTCTTTATAATTCAATTAATAAAATAATCCCTTTTCTAAATGATGATGATTTTGAAATAGATGAAAAAACAAAAACAGCAAATTTAACAGATGCAGGAAATGATAAAGCTGAAAAAATATTAAAAGAAAGAAATATTATATCTGAAGGGACTTTATATGACATTTCTAATGTCGCGGTGGTACACCATATAAATCAAGCATTAAGAGCAAACAAACTATTTGAAAAAGATAGGGACTATATTGTTAAATCAGGAAGTGTAGTAATTGTTGATGAATTTACAGGCAGGACGATGGAAGGTAGAAGATATGGGGATGGGCTACATCAAGCAATAGAAGCAAAAGAAAATGTTAAAGTTCAAAATGAAAGCCAAACATTAGCTTCAATAACCTATCAAAATTATTTTAGACTATATAATAAAATATCTGGTATGACGGGAACTGCGCTCACTGAAGCAGAGGAATTTGGTGACATTTATAATTTGTCTGTTTTCGAAATACCTACAAATATTCCAGTTTCACGAATTGATAATGAAGATGAAATCTATAGAACAGCCGAGGAAAAATATGATGCTATTATTGAGCAAATTAAAATATGTAATGAAAAAAGCCAGCCCGTCTTAGTTGGGACAACAAGTATTGATAAATCTGAGAAAATTTCAAAAAAACTCAGAAATAATAAAATTAAACATGAGGTACTAAACGCTAAACATCACGAGCAAGAGGCAAAGATTATTGCTAATGCCGGTGAACCAGGTGCTGTTACAATTGCAACAAATATGGCAGGAAGAGGAACTGATATTCAACTTGGCGGTAATTTCGAATTTAATTCAAGCACAAAGAATGGCCAGGAAAATTTAGAAGGACTTAAAGACACAATTACTCAAAAAAAAGATGAAGTGATTAAAGCTGGAGGTCTCTTTGTAATTGGAAGTGAAAGACATGAAAGTAGAAGAATAGACAATCAGTTAAGAGGAAGGTCTGGTCGTCAAGGTGATCCTGGGGAAACAAAGTTCTTTATAAGTTTAGAAGATGATTTAATGAGAATTTTTGGATCAGAAAAAATAGATAGTGTTTTAAAAAGCCTTGGCTTGAAAGAAGGTGAGTCAATTAAGCATGCATGGATTTCAAAAGCACTTGAGAGAGCGCAAAAAAAAGTAGAAGGAAGAAATTTTGACATAAGAAAAACTCTGTTAAAGTTTGATGACGTCTTAAATGATCAACGTAAAACGATATTTGAACAAAGACTTGAGTTAATGAATGCGGATAATATTTCAGAAATTGCAAATGAAATGCAATACGACGTTGCTGACGAAATTGTTGAACGTTACTGCCCAGAAAAATCTTATGCTGATCAATGGAACTTACAAGACCTTCAAGATGAGATAAATCAATACTTTTCAAAAAAAATTGATGTAAATTTAGAAAACTCAGAAGGTGATATTAATCAGCAATATATTAAGGATAAAGTTTACACACTAATAAATGAAAATACCGTAAACAGAAAAGGTAATCATTCAGAAGAAGAGGTTAATTCTGCAGAACGAATGGTTATGCTTAAAATTTTGGATGATAAATGGAAAGATCATATTAATAACCTTGAACAACTTAGGTCAACTATTGGTTTAAGAGGGTACGGTCAAAGAGATCCCCTAAATGAATATAAAAATGAAGCGTTTGGATTATTTGAGGAACTAATAAATAATTTAAAAATTGATGTTTCTAAAATCTTTTCAAGAATGAGATTAAGAGAAAAACAAAACCAAACTTTAAATGAAAATAGTGTGTCTGAAAAAATTAACCAATCAGCTATAAAGACAAAAAAGATATCAAGAAATGCCCCTTGCCCTTGCGGTTCAGGTAAAAAGTATAAACATTGCTGTGGTAAAATTAATTAAATAAATAAGTTAGTATGCCGGTAAACAACATGGCAAGTATAGCTCCTAAAACAATTCGTCCTAAAAAACTATTATAAAATCTTTTTTTATTGCCAGATTTCCCAAACTTTTCATCAAGAACAGTATTAGCTGCTGTGGTCTTTTCACTAAATAATCCCGACCTTCCTATTTGAAGATATCTTTCTTGTCTTGCATGTTTTAAATCATTTCCATGTTGATTTGAGAGCAAATTTAAATATTTCTCAATTTCATCTCCAACAGACTCAATCGCCCGATGAGGATTTCTATGTGCGCCACCTGTAGGCTCTTTAACAATTTCATCAATTACATCAATTTTTAACATATCTTCTGCTGTAAGCTTAAGGGCTGATGCCGCCTCAACAGTTTTTGTATTATCTTTCCATAAAATTGATGAACAGCCCTCTGGAGAAATTACTGAATATATGGAGTTTTCCAACATAAGGACTGTATTTCCTGTACCAATAGCGACTGCACCGCCTGATCCTCCTTCACCAATTATTATTGCTATAATAGGAACACCTAATGATAAACAACACTCAGTTGTTTTTGCTATTGCTTCAGACTGTCCTCGCTGTTCAGCTCCTACTCCAGGGTAAGCGCCAGGAGTGTCTACGAAGGAAATTACTGGAATGTCAAAATCCTCTGCAAGTTTCATTAATCTTTGAGCTTTTCTGTATCCCTCAGGCCTAGGCATTCCAAAATTATGTTCAATTCTTGATGTTGTATCGTGTCCCTTTTCATGACCAAGGACTAATACTGTTTTACCTCTAAATTTTCCAAACCCCCCAAGAATGGCTTTATCTTCTGAAAAAAAACGATCACCTGATAATGGGAAAAAATCCTCAATTAGATTTTGAATATATTCTCTAGTTTTTGGTCGTTGAGGATGTCTTGCAACAAGTGTCCTTTGCCAAGGTGATATTGAAGAATATATCTTTCTATAAGTTTCATTTATTTGTTCTTCAACTTGCGTAATTTCTTCAAGAAGATTATCTGATGGAGCATTATCATTTAAGCTTTTGAGCTCATGAACCTTATTGTCAAGTTGTTCGATGGGCTTTTCAAACTCAAGATAGGTGTTCATTTAATAATAAATTATTTACTTAGAGTTTCTATTAATTTTGTTTGTTCGATAATTTGCTCGGCTTGCCTTATTGAAGCGGCGTCTATTAATTTTCCATTTAGTGTAGCAGCGCCTGCGCCTGACTCCTGTGCTTTTTTCATCGCTTCAAGAATATCTCTGGCTTTTTGTACTTCTTTTTCCGGTAGTGTGAATACCTCATTTGCAAGATCTACCTGACTAGGATGAATTGCCCATTTTCCCTCGCATCCAAGAATTGCTGTTCTTCTTGCGTGAGACTTAAAACCATCTGGATCTGAAAAATCCCCAAAAGGACCGTCAATAATCCTAACACCATGAGCCCTTCCAATAGTTGTCATTTTTGATATTGGATAGTGCCACATATCATTCCAGTGAGTTTTTCTCTCTCCATCAATTTCATCAGTTAATATTGAATAGTCTTGATTAGATCCGCCGATATTTGTTGTTCGCATTCTAACTGATGCCGCATAATCAGCGTAACCAAAATGGAGAGATTCAATTCTTTTACTCCCAGTTAAGATCTTATCTAGGTTTGTTATTCCCATTGATGTTTCAACTATAAGTTCAAAGCCTATTTTCTTTTGTCTTTGAGTTTTATCTTCTATTTGCGTCACTAACATATCAATCGCATAAACATCCTCTGGAACACCAACTTTTGGTATCATGATTAAATCTAATCGCTCACCACCATTTTCCATTAAGTCAACAACATCTCTGTAACAATAATGAGTATCCAATCCATTAATTCTTACTGAAATAGTTTTTTTCCCAAAATCATGATTGTTTAGTGCTTTGATTACATTTTCTTTTGCTTGTTCCTTATCTTGCGGTGCCACAGCATCCTCAAGATCTAAACAGATTATATCTGCATTGCTTGCTGAAGCTTTCTCAAACAAATCTGGCTTTGACCCTGGAACAAATAACTGAGATCTATTTATTCTTATAGTGTTAGAGGGTACGGGCGTGAAACTCATTTTGTTGGTTTATCATCATAAAATCCTCTTTTCAAGGACAACTTGAATTACAATTATTCTTTGAATACCTTGGATAATGGGTGATTATCTTCCACCGTACTTTTTAATCTATCGCTAAGAACATGAGTATAAATTTGTGTTGTAGATATATCTGAATGCCCAAGTAGCATTTGTAGTGATCTCAAATCCATTCCATTAGCAAGTAGATGTGATGCAAAGGCATGTCTTAGCTTGTGGGGGCTAACGTATTTTGCATCGATATTCGCTTCTTTGCACAATACTTTTAAAAGTTGATGAAATCTTTGCCTTGAAATATGACCAAGCTTTGAATTTCTTGAAGGAAAAAGCCATTTGTCTTCATTTTTATCTGCATTTAAAAATTCTACTCTTACTTTTAGATACTTTTCTATTGTGGATAAAGTGTTTTGATCAACGGGCACAAGTCTTTCTTTATTTCCTTTACCTGTAACAAAAATAAAATTTTCTTTTTCATATAAAGATGACAATTTTAATCCAACTAGCTCAGAAACTCTTATTCCTGTTGCATATAATATTTCTATCATAGTGAATAGTCTCAACCCTTTAATAGAGTCATCATTTTTAGCTGTCTCTAATAGCCTATCTACCTGATCGTTTGTTAAAAAAATTGGTAGCTTAGAGTTTTTTTTGGGTATTGATATTTGCGAGAACGGATTATCTTTCAGTATATTTTCAGTAACTAAAAAATCAAAAAAGTGTCCTAACGAAGATAATTTCCTGAGGATTGTTGACCTCTCAAATCCTAAATCGTTCATCATTGAAATATATTTTTCAATTGATTTTCTTGAAAATATTAGTTCAGATGATTTGCTTGTTGTTTGTCTTTCTAAAAACTGATTTATATCGCTTTTATAAGACTCAATCGTATTTTTACTTAAACCTTTCTCAGATATCAGTGATTCTAAGAAATTCTCAATAATAGATTTTTCTATTTTCGGCACTATAAATTGTACGTTGAAAAATACTCTAATATATAGTCTTGTGCGTAAGCTTCATTAATCTCAAACAATGAATCTATTATAAGAAAAATCGAAAACTCGTCATTCTCATTAAAATTATCATCTCCATGCAATATGTTTAGCAAAATTATTTTCTCACCTATTTGATTTTCAAGAGACTCAAAATAATTATGAAGTTTTATATTTGCAGTTATTGAGGAGACTTTATTTAATTCATTTGGAGTTTTCCAATAACTAATTTTTTTTGAATTTGTAATAAGTTCGTAATACTTAACTATAATATTCTTCTGCCTATCGGAAAAACCTTCATAGTCAATTAATTGATTTAAGTTAGTCTCTTTTATTGCTTTACCGTTCGCCAATGAAAGATAAAACTTAGCTTTAGAAAGCTCTAATGTGTTTGAATTGAGATTCAATTGACTCACCCACTCATTACATTTTTCTGGGTCATCATTTAGTATAAAGACCAGGCAAATACCCGATGCATTATCGATATAATCTGGTTTTGGCTGAACTATTTTTATTTTGTCATAAATCATTAAAGACGCGGTTTCCAACATCCCATGTGCACTAAATAAACTAACATATTTAGGTATTTTATTTACTAAGTCAGCCTGAGATGAAGTTTTTCTTATATCTTTAAAGATTTTAATTCGCTCTAATAAAGCTAAATTATCATCACCAGCGTCCTTAGTGTTACTCAGATCAAAGGACTGGTAAATCTCTGCAAGGTATTTGTGTTCAACCAAGCCTTTTTTGACAAGTTCTTCAGCAATTGAAATTTTTTTAAGGTTGTTCTTCTTATAATTTAAAAAGTAGAACAATTTAAATTTTATTGGTGAATTTATGGAAATATATTTATCAATATCGACATTGTATTTTTGTAATAAATTTAAATTAATTAGATTTATTTCTTTGAGATTTTCAGCTTTAATTTCATCACTGTAAATAATTTCAGATAATAAAGATAAATACTCTTCATTATAAGAATTATTATCATCTCGCATTAAAGAGATATTTAGATCAAGAGTTAGTTTATTAGCTGACATTGCATTGCAAAATGATGCAAAATATAAATCACTTAATCTTTCTGATATTAAATTAGAGTTGCTATTACAAATTCTTTTGTATTGATTATAGATAAGTAAATTATCTATCATTCCATCACTTAAAATATCGTTTATTTCATCACTATTTAGTAAGCTAAATAATTGAGATATATTTTTATAATAACCTCTTGAGATTAAAAAATCTGATTTAAGATTTAAAAAAGATAATGAGTCACTATTTGATTTATCGGGTGGAGCTGCTGTAGTTAAGATTACATTTTTTACTAGGTTCGTAAGAGTTGAACTAGTACTTTCTACAGGAGCTGTATTAATTAAATATGCTATATCCTCTATATTAGACCCATCCCATAAATTAGCTTCAAATCCGCCATTAGTTGGATCATATAAACCTATAGCATCGGCTTTAGTGAATAGAAAATTTTCCTGTTTTACGGTTTGATTAGTTAAGTTTACTGCTTCCTGCGTATTTGATTTTTCAACAGAGCTTTCAATTTCGCTTATAACACTGTTCTCTTGCCAAATTTCATATGGCTCTTGACTCAAATTGCTTTCCGCCAAAACATCAATATTAATGAAAAATGAGCTTATAAGAGATAAACTAATGATATATAATGTTACTTTATTACGAATGCTTTTATCAAACATATTAATTTCTTTTAACAGAATATTTTAAAACTGTGAAATTTATTCACATTTAATAATGTCAAAAAAAAGACTCTCTCAAACAAAAAAAAATATAGTTTTTCTAGGCCATATGGGCTCTGGTAAATCAACTATTGGCAGAGGTTTATCAAAAAAACTAAGCTTAGATTTTTATGACACGGATAAAGAAATTGAAAAAGAAATGGGTCAAAAAATTGCAAAAATTTTTGATGAAAGCGGTGAAAGTATCTTCAGAAATATTGAGAGAAAAATTACTTTAAAATTACTAGATAAAAAAAACTCTATTATTGCACTAGGCGGAGGTGGCTTTGAAGATTTAAAAATAAGAAAGTTAATATTGAATAAATGTAATTCAATATGGCTAAAATGTGATTTGAATATTTTAGAAAAAAGATGTAGAGTGTCAAAAAAAAGGCCCCTTTTATCTAATAAAAATATAAAAGCAGAATTTGAAAGATTAAATAAAATTAGGCAGAAAAATTACTCAAAAGCTAAATTCACAATCGATGTGAGCAAAAAAAATAAATATCAAATAATTAAAGAAATTACCGAAGCTTTAAAAATCTAATAATGAAAAAAACTTTAGAGGTAAAGACCGGAACAGACGAATATAAGATATTAATTGGTGATAATATTTTATTGAGCTCAGGCTCATTAATAAAAAAGAAATTAATAAATCCACGAGTTTTTATAATTACTAATAAATTAATCTATAAGCTTTACGGAAAAAAATTAGAGAACTCACTAAAAAAAAATAAAATAAGTTTTAACAAGATAATAATTAATGATGGTGAGAAATACAAAAATATTAAAACTATTAATTTAATTACGTCTAAACTTCTCAAATATAAGGTTGATAGGAATGATACTTTAATTGCTTTTGGTGGAGGTGTTATTGGCGATATTGTTGGTTTTACAGCAAGTATCACATTAAGAGGTATTAATTTTATTCAGATACCTACAACATTATTATCGCAAGTCGACTCTGCAGTAGGAGGCAAAACAGGAGTCAATACTAAAGAAGGCAAAAATCTGATAGGTACTTTTTACCAACCTAAATTAGTGATTTCGGATGTTTCACTATTAAAATCTCTTCCAAAAAGGGAGATTTTATCTGGCTATGCTGAAATAATTAAGTATGGACTTATTATGGATAAAAGATTCCTTAATTGGCTTTTAGATAATGAGTCGAAGCTTATGACATTTAACAAAAAATATTTAATTGAGGCTGTTTTCCACTCTTGCAAAAATAAAGCAATAATTGTAAGAAAAGATGAAAAAGAAAAAAATATAAGAGCAATACTTAATTTAGGCCATACTTTCGGACATGCTATTGAAGCAATAAATAATTACCAAAAATCATTAACACATGGAGAAGCTGTATCTATTGGCATCTTGATGGCTCTAGATATGTCTTCACTTCAAGGGAATAGTTTAAATAAAAATATTAATAAAATAAAAGATCATTTTCAAAAATTAAAAATGAAAACCAAAATACCTAACAATATTAAAAGAAAGACATCACTTAAAAAATTTAAAGAGACAATGAATTCTGATAAAAAAGTAAAAAATAATCATATAAATCTGATTCTTTTAAGGAATTTAGGTAAAGCTTATTTAGCCAATCGATATTCAACTAGAAAATTAGACAGCGTGATAAATAATTATATAAATTAGATGATATTTGAAATTATCGTATTATTTTTAGCCATAATAGTTCTTTTAGCATTTTCTGCGTTTTTCTCTGGTTCAGAAACAGCACTAACAGCAAGTACGCGAAGTAGATTAACTGGCCTTGGCATGAAGGGTAAAAAGAATTCTAATGTCGCAATAGATTTATTGAATAAGAAAGAAGCCTTAATTGGAGCGATTTTACTTGGTAATAATTTAGTCAATATTCTTGCTTCAGCTTTAGCTACGAGTTTATTAATCAAAATTTTTGGGAATACAGGTGTTGCTTATGCCGTAATCATAATGACAGCATTAATTGTGATTTTTGCAGAAATTCTTCCTAAAAGCTATGCTATTGCGAATGCAGAAAAAATGGCACTATTAGTAAGTCCATTTTTAAAACCATTTGTAACTATTTTAGCACCGGTGACATGGCTGATGGAAAAAATCGTTTTTACTATTTTAAATATAATTGGAATTAAACATGACCAGAACGCAAGAAGTTTATCAGTAGCTGATGAAATTAGGGGAACTGTAGATCTACATCATAAAGAAGGAAGATTATTTAAAATGGATAAAGACATGGTGACTGGAATTTTAGATTTATCAGAAACAACTGTTGAGGATATTATGGTGCACAGAAGCAATATCTTTATGGTTAATATTGATGAAGATCCTGAAAAAATAATAAACCAAGTTGTTGAAAGTCCTTATACAAGAATACCTGTGTGGAAAGACAATAATGAAAATATTATTGGCTTAATACATGCAAAAAATCTGTTGAGGAAGCTAAATGAACTTAAATCTGTAAAAATTTCAAGAGAGGATATTAAGAAATCATTAATTAAAACTTGGTTTGTACCAGAAACTACGCCTCTAAAAAATCAATTACAAATGCACCTAAACAGAAAAATTAAATTAGCCATGGTGGTCGATGAATACGGTGTGTTAAATGGAATGATAAGTCTTGAGGATATTATTGAAGAGATTGTCGGAGAGATCAGCGATGAACATGATATCGATTTAACTGATATTGTGAGAAATAAAGATGGCTCAATTAAAGTTCAAGGATCTACAGAAATAAGAAACATTAATAGAAGTTTTGGTTGGGACCTACCTGATGAAGATGCAAATACTATTTCTGGTTTAATAATAAATGAGTCAAGGTCCTTTCCTAAAGCTGGGCAAGTTTTTCAATTTTATGGATTTAAATTCGAAATAATTGAAACGAAAAGAAATTTGATTTCGCAAGTCAAAATTGCATCACTTAATTAAATCATATTCTGACTTTATATAGAGTTTTAATCTTATTGAGTGTATCTCTGTCAATATTTCTTCTTTAAGTATGTTATGAACAATTCTCTCTCTTTCAATTCTTGAATGTCCATCAAAAGATTCTGAAACAATAATGATTTTAATATGTGAAGTATCTTTGTTATCACCTTCATAATGATTTTTGTGTTGATCAGAAAAGTTTATAATTTTAAAAAAAGACGGGTTTAGATTGTCATTAATTTTCTTATCTATAGATTCTTCTAGAGTCATGTATATTAATCTAATCTAACATATGAAAAGGCAATATGAACAAAAGAAAATGTCATTTTAAAGGGTGCGAAGAAATAGGAGAATATCGCGCTCCGTCTTCCCCAAAAGATCTAGGAAAATACATTTGGTTCTGTCTAAAACACATAAAAGAATATAACAAAAAATGGAATTATTTTTCAGATATGACAGCCGATGAAATTGAAGCATTTATCGAAAATGACATAATTGGCCATAGAAAAACTAAGCAAATAGGATCAAATGATACGAGTTATTTTGAAAAAATATCTAAAATTTCAGAGAGAATGTTTCAAGGGATGAATAATCTTGAAAATTCGCTCGTACATCCTAGTTATTATAGTTCTAAGTATTTAAATGCTCTTGCAACTTTAGGCATTGATAATAAGGAAAGTTCACTCAATGAAATTAAGTCTAAATTCAAAAAGATTGTAAAAGAATTACACCCTGATACAGTTGGTAACAATGAAAAAAATAAAGAAAAATTAACTAAGGTTTTAGAAGCCTATAAAACAATAAAGGAACAATATGACAACAACAGAAAATCTCATGCAAAGTAAACCAGATATATCTATATCTGTGAATCAAGCTTTTGGATTTGATACAGATCTTCATGTTGAGGGGTTTTCAAAGAAATCAGAGTATGTTCCTGAAATCGACTCTAACTATTGTTTTGATAAGGCAACTACCATGGCAATACTGTCTGGGTTTAAATATAACAGAAGAGTTATGGTCCAAGGATTACATGGAACTGGGAAATCAACACACATTGAACAGATTGCTGCTCGGCTTAATTGGCCTTGCGTAAGAGTCAATCTTGACAGTCACATTAGTAGGATTGATTTGATTGGTAAAGATGCAATCGTATTAAATGATGGAAAGCAAGTTACGGAATTTCAAGACGGGATCTTACCTTGGTCATTACAAACACCTACAGCTTTAGTATTTGATGAATATGATGCTGGAAGACCAGATGTTATGTTTGTCATTCAAAGAGTATTAGAGTCGGAAGGTAAATTTACATTATTGGATAAGAATAGAGTTTTAACGCCAAATCCATATTTTAGATTATTTGCAACCACAAACACCGTTGGGTTAGGAGATACAACTGGACTTTATCATGGCACACAGCAAATAAATCAAGGGCAGATGGATAGGTGGAGCATAGTTACTACTCTTAACTATTTAGATCTTGAACAAGAAAAAAAGATAATGCTCTCGAAAGTTCCTTCATTTAATAACCCTGAAAAGGAAGAGATCATTGAATTGATGATAAAGGTTGCTGATTTATCCAGAAAAGGTCTTGCAAATGGAGATATATCAACGGTTATGAGTCCCAGGACAGTTCTAACTTGGGCCCAAAATTCTGAAATTTTTGATCACAATTATTCCGCAGCATTTAAACTTACTTTCTTAAATAAGTGTGATGAAAGTGAAAGACAAATTATAGCCGAGTACTATCAACGCTGTTTTGGAGAAGAGGTCACAACTGAAGCAAGCAAATTTGATTTAGTTTAGTGAAAGAAGATTTTTTAGAAGATATCAAAAAAGCTATATCTTCCACTACACGAGCAATAGCTGAAGATAAGGAAATTGATGTTGTATTCGAGGATAATCTATCATCAACTGATAATAAAATTGTACTACCTAAAATTGACAATAATGAGGACTTAAAAAATTTAAATCAATTACGCGGGCATGCTGATAATGAGGCTCTTAGGTACAAATATCACAACAAGGAAACCTATATACAATTTGAACCCTCTGGTGAAAAAAATAGGAAAATTTACGAAGTTCTAGAAAATACTCGAATCCAACTTATAGGCAGTAAGTTAATGCGAGGGGTTAAATCTAATTTAAAGACACTCTATGAACAAAAATTTAGAGAGAAGAACTTAGACACTGTTTCAAAGCAATCAGATTTGAATATTGAAGACGCAATAGACTTGTATTTAAGAAATAAAATCAATCCTGATTATCTTCCATCTAACTCAAATAATGCCCTTAATCTATGGAAGAAATGGTTGAATAATAAAATTAGTGATTCATCTGATCAACTTTTAAAAAATATACATAATCAAAAACTATTTGCTGAAAATGTGAACGAACTAATTAGAGAGCTTGATTATTATGATAATGAAAATAGTGATGATAAAGACAACAAAGAAGAGGAAAATCAAAATATTGATCAACTAGAAAACAATGAGGTCAATGAAATGGAAAACCAGTCTTCCTTTAGTGATGAAGAATCTACTCAATCTGAGGAAGAGGTAGGTTATGATGAAACTGAGATGAATATTGACCAACAAGAAGATGATGAATTAAGTGAAGTAGATGAGGGTAATACTGAAAACGCAACTCCCCAATACAAAGCAGAAAATTCAGTAGAAAAAATACTCAACGAATACGAAGTTTATACTGAGGAATTTGATGAAGTTATTACTGCAAAAAATATCTGTGAAGATGAAGAACTAAATAGATTAAGGGCTTATCTGGATCAGCAATTAAAAGCTTATCAAATGATAATTTCAAGATTAGCCAACAGACTGCAAAGAAAGCTGTTGGCTAAACAAAATCGAAGTTGGGATTTTGATCTTGAGGAAGGACTGCTTGATACCTCAAGACTTACGAGAATAATTATGGATCCGTACCATTCACTGTCATTTAAAAAAGAAAAAGACACAGATTTCAAAGATACTGTGGTTTCATTACTTATAGATAACTCAGGTTCAATGAGAGGTCGCCCTATAACAGTCGCAGCAATGAGTGCAGATATTCTTGCGAGGACACTTGAAAGGTGCGGCGTTAAAGTTGAGATACTCGGCTTTACCACTAAAGCTTGGAAAGGTGGAAAGAGCAGAGAGCATTGGATGCAAAATAAAAAAATTCCATCTCCTGGAAGATTAAATGATTTAAGGCATATAATTTATAAAGCGGCTGATGAACCGTGGAGAAGGTCAAAGAAAAATCTTGGATTAATGATGCGTGAGGGACTTTTAAAAGAGAATATAGATGGTGAAGCATTGTTATGGGCACACAAAAGACTTCAGGCAAGATATGAAGCAAGAAAAATATTAATGGTTATCTCAGATGGTGCGCCTGTCGATGATAGTACACTTTCAGTAAATACAGGTAATTATTTAGAAAAACATCTTCGAGGTGTTATAAATTGGATAGAGTCTAAATCTTCAATTCAGTTGCTTGCTGTTGGAATTGGCCACGATGTAACAAGATACTACAAAAGAGCTGTTACAATAGTTGATGCAGAACAATTAGCTGACGTAATGACTGAACAGTTGGTAGATCTTTTTGAAGAAAACGAAAATAATTTAAATCGTCAGACTATTAACTAGCTTTTTTTTGTGCATTATTCATAGCACGTTGTACTCTCTTTGCTTTTTGAGACAATTTCTTACTTTTTGTTTGTGTTAAAAATTCATCAATACCGCCAAATTTGGAAACTGTTCTGATTGATGAAGTAGCTACAGAGAACCTTATATTCTTATTTAAAATATCACTTTTAAAAGTTACAGACTGAAGATTAACATTAAATTTTCTTCTTGTCTTATTATTGGCTTTGCTCACATTATTACCAAATTGTACTTTTTTTCCTGATAAATCACATGCTTTTGTCATAGTAAGTTTAAGTAAAGTTTTTGGTAATTATTGTCAATATGATTATTGCTTGAGGGTATCTTTTGTAATTGTTTCAACTGCTTCGTACATAGACATTTCATTTTTCATTACTTTTTCAGAGTATTTTGGAATATTTCCCTTACTTGTCAGTCGTTTTGTTATGTCTGATGCAATTATATTTTTTACCTCTTCTTCGATCCAGTATTCAAGCTGATCAGCACGTCTTTCATCAAATATCCCTTTTAGCTTATTTTGATCGATTATCTGATTAATTGTTTTAATAACATCCTCCATTCCAGTTTGCTCAATCGCAGATACTAATAACACCTGCTTTTCAAGCTCATCTAATTTCTTATAGTAACTCAGGGCTGATTTATAGTCAGCGGCAGTTTTTGAAGCTTCCATTTTCAACTCACCGTCATTTTTATTGACTATAAATATATCTGCATATTCCGTAATACCTTTTTTTATTCCTTGCAGCTCATCACCAGAACCAGGGCCAACAATAAGAGTAAATATATCAACTAAATTGCTTGCAACAATTTCTGATTGTCCCACACCAACTGTTTCAATAAATATAAAGTCATAGCCTGCAGCATCTAATATGATGGATGCTTCGCGAGTTCCCATTGAGATACCTCCTAAAGTACCTCTTGACGGTGTAGATCTTATAAAAGTATTTGGATTTTTTGATATCTCTACCATTCGAGTTTTATCTCCTAATATTGACCCACCAGTAATTTGTGAGGATGGATCAATAGCTAAAATACCTAACTTATAATTTTGACTGACTAAATAACTTCCAAAGGACTCAATGAATGTTGACTTCCCAACTCCTGGCGGGCCAGAGAAACCTACTCTTATTGATTTACCAGGCTTCTTAATTAACTCTGATATTAGCTGCCTACTAATTTGTTGATCAGTGTCTTTTGAGGACTCAACTAATGTAATAGCTTTAGCAATGGCAGCTCTTTCACCCTTAATAATCTTATCTACTAATTCCATTAACTATTCTTTACTTAAGTTATCTGAAATCAAATCGATAACTTTTTCGGCAGACTCTATGATGTTGGAACCTGGACCAAAAATGGCTGATACATTATTTTCATACAGAAATTCGTAATCTTGTTCTGGAATTATGCCCCCCACAAAAACAATTATCTTTGACTTAGGATCAATCTCTTTTAGGCCTTTCATTAATTCAGGTACAAGTGTTTTATGTCCTGCCGCTAAAGTTGAAACTCCAATTGCGTGAACATCATTTTCAATAGCATCCTTTGCAACATCTTTAGGCGATTGAAATAGTGGGCCCATATCAACATCAAAACCCATGTCAGCAAATGAGGTTGCAACAATCTTTGCCCCCCTATCGTGGCCATCCTGACCCATTTTAACTACTAGAACTCGTGGTCTTCTACCATTTAAATTTTCAAATTCCTTAATTTTACTCTCAACTTTCATAAATTCTTTATCGCCCTCAAAATGTTTACCATAAACTCCGGAGACACTTAAGCTTTTTGCAAAATGTCTACCATATACTTGCTCTAATGCCTTTGAAACTTCTCCAACCGTTGCTCTTAATTTAATAGCTTCTATACAAGGAATAAGAAGATTTGTTTCATCTTTAGCAGCATTAGTTAAATTAGTAAGTGCTTTTTCTACAGCTTTTGTATCACGTGACTCTTTTATTGCCTGTATTTTCTTTATTTGATCATCTCGAACGCGATTATTATCAATTACTCTCACATCAACTGATGGTTCTTTTGGGTTTTTATATTTATTTACACCAACCACAACCCTTGATCCGCTATCGACTTTAGCTTGCTTCTTAGTTGCAGACTCTTCAATTTTTAATTTAGGAATCCCTGCTTTAACTGCTTTGGTCATCCCACCTAATTCTTCAATTTCTGTAATAATATCCCAAGCTTTTTTTGATAATTCTTCAGTTAAGTTTTCAACAAAATATGACCCCGCAAGAGGGTCAACCGTTTTTGTAACACCAGTTTCATTTTGAAGAATCAATTGAGTATTTCTAGCAATTCTTGCAGACTCATCTGTTGGTAAAGCAATTGCTTCATCGAAGGAATTTGTGTGCAAACTTTGTGTTCCTCCAAGTATAGCAGATAAGGCCTCGTAAGATGTTCTTATAATGTTATTATAAGGATCTTTCTCAGTTAAAGATACGCCAGATGTTTGACAGTGTGTTCTTAAAATAAGAGATCTTTCATTTTTAGCTCCAAAATCTTTCATGATCTTAGCCCACAGAGTTCTTGCGGCTCTTAATTTAGCAATCTCCATAAAAAAGTCCGTTCCGATTGCAAAAAAGAAGGAGAGCCTCGGTGCAAAATCATCAACATCAAGACCCTTTGACATTGCTGCTCTTACATATTCCATTCCGTCAGCTAAAGTATAAGCTAATTCAAGAACATTATCAGCGCCAGCTTCTTGCATATGATAACCTGAAATCGAAATAGAATTAAACTTAGGCATTTCTTTTGAAGTAAATTCAATAATATCGGCAACAATTTTCATCGATGGCTCAGGAGGATATATATAAGTATTTCTTACCATGAACTCTTTTAAGATATCATTCTGAATTGTTCCTGATAGCAAACTTCTATCAACACCCTGTTCTTCTCCTGCAACAATAAATGATGCGAGTACTGGCAACACTGCGCCATTCATAGTCATTGAGACTGACATTTGATCTAGAGGAATATTATTAAAAAGTATTTTCATATCCTCAACAGTATCTATAGCTACACCAGCTTTACCCACATCACCCATTACCAAATCATCATCTGAGTCATATCCCCTATGTGTTGGCAAATCAAAAGCAACTGAAAGACCTTTTTGACCAGATTCTAAATTCTTTTTATAAAATTCATTGGACTCCTCAGCAGTTGAAAATCCAGCATACTGCCTTATCGTCCAAGGTCTATTTGTGTACATTGATGCCTTTGGACCTCTTGTATAAGGCCATTGGCCAGGAAGAGAATTATTCTCGACAAATGAAAAGTTTTCTAGGTCATCTCTAGTGTATACTGGTTTAATATCTATTCCTTCATCAGTCTCTGATTTTGCATCACTAAAATTTTTCTTAGTTTCTTTTTCGAAACTTTTTTGCCAAGTATTAAAGCCATTATTTGATTTATTAGTCATTTTTATTGAAACTTTTAAATTTTGATTAAGTGATATATATAGTTAATTAGAAATAAAAAAAATTAGAATATTTAAAGAACATTCCAAGTTGGTGATTCGGACATATAATCTACACCTTTTGTTCTATAATGGTTACCACATATAGTACTCTTTAAATTCTAATATACAAATATGTTATTATGTTAGATAAATTCAAAACGCTATTATCAGATAATAAAGATGTCAAAGAAGAGGAATTTGAGGCATCACAATTAGCTGTTGCATCGTTGATGGTTACTACTGCTCTGCACGATGGTGAATTTGATGAGATTGAAAAAGATGAGATATTAAAATTGCTTGGTAATTTTTATAATTTAGATAACGATAAATTAAATGAACTTTTTGAGGTTTCTTTTGAACTTGTTGATAACGCGAATGATATTCACCAATTCACGTCAAAAATTAATAGCTTACTAACTGACGATGAAAAAATAATGATAATTGAAATGATATGGAAGATTGTAATTGCAGACGGCAGAATTGATGATTATGAAAATGCTTTAGTACGTAAAATATCTGGTCTTCTATATATCGATGACTTTAAAGTTGGTGAAATAAAGAAAAAACTCTCACAATAGTTTAAAATGACCTACCTAGTTAATGAAAAATGCATAAAATGCAAATATACTGATTGCGTGGAGGTATGTCCGGTTGATTGTTTCTACGAAGGTGAAAATATGTTAGTAATTAATCCTGATGAATGCATAGATTGCGGTGTGTGTGAACCAGAGTGTCCTGTTGATGCAATCATCTCTGATACAGATGATAAAGATGAAAAATGGTTAGAAGTGAATCAAAAGTTTTCAGAAATATGGCCAAACATTACTATGAAGAAAGACTCTCCAACTGATGCAAAAATGTATGAGAGTGAAGAAAATAAATATGATAAATATTTTTCCGAAAAATCTGGAGGTTAGGTAATTTTATGAAAAAAAAGAAAAAAGTCAGTAAAGTCGACAAAAAGAAAATTCTAAAAAAGAAAACTGTTAAGAAAAAAACTAAAGTTGTAAAAAAGAAAACTTCAGTAAAGAAAACTCTAAAAAAGAAACAAGTAAAAAAAGTAGTTAAAAAAACAAAAGAAGCAAAGAAATTTGTAGAGCCTAAACTTCCTCCACAATCTGACAAAAAAGTTAATAATCGAATTATTAATCCTGCTCACTATCAAGCGAAAAAAGTTAAAAAGTTTTTAGAAATAAAGACCATTAAAGAAAAAAAAGTTAAAAAAATATTTAATACAAAGGATCATGTTGTTTATCCAACACACGGCGTAGGCCAAGTTATAGATATTGAAAAAAGAGAGGTCGTTGGACAAAAACTAGAAATGTATGTGATAGAGTTTGTACGAGATAAATTAATTTTGCGAGTTCCGGTTGAAAAGGCTAAGTCTCTTAATTTAAGAAAAGTATCAAAACCATCTAAAATTCAAACTGTATTAAAAATCCTATCCCAAAAACCAAAAATAAAGAGAACAATGTGGAGTAGAAGGGCTCAGGAATATGACCTTAAAATTAACTCAGGTGACATTGAACAAATTGCTGAGGTCGTTAGAGATCTTAACAGAGCAAATAATCAAATAGAGCAATCTTATAGTGAGCGTCAACTTTTTGAATTATCTTATGATCGATTTTTGAGAGAAGTGATTGCTGGACTTAAAATTACCGAGGAAAATGCAATAAAAAAAGTCGATAAGATTCTTGGTAGAGATAAATTAAAAAACGCCCCTAGTTTGTTGAACTAAGGGCGCAAAAAAAAAGCATTGATTAATCAATGCTAATTATCTTCTTTTTTTTCTTCTAGCAGCTTTCTTTTTCTTTTTAGGAGCGGCTTTTTTCTTAGCGGCTTTCCTTTTTTTCTTTTTAGGAGCTGCTTTTTTCTTAGCTGGCTTCCTTTTAGCTGCTTTACGCTTTTTCTTTTTAGGAGCTGCTTTTTTCTTAGCTGGCTTCCTTTTAGCAGCTTTACGTTTTTTCTTAGGCGCTGCTTTTTTCTTAGCTTTTTTCCTTGCTTTCGCAAAGATCACTTTAAGTTCCTCCATAATTATCTCCCCCCGTTTGGGTTTAGTTAGAGGTTAGTAGATGAATCAAAATTGATTCGTTCTATTACAATGATTAAACTTTTATGAAAAACTGTCAATTTTTCGCTGTTTTTTGAAATTTTTGAATTTTAAATTTTTTTTTCAATGTATTTTAAATTGTTAGTAAATGTATTTAAATACTTATAGTTATTAGATTTTTTTATAGTAACAAAAATTTATTTTTTTTTATTTATTTTAATTAAAATAAAATAAAAATTATTTTTTTTTTGAAAAAATCTTTAATTATGCGCTCGTAGCTCAGCAGGATAGAGCACAGGATTCCTAATCCTGGGGTCGGATGTTCGAATCATCTCGAGCGCGCCAATATAATTCAGCAAACATTAGATCCATTATCTACTTTTTGTTGTGGATGAAGCAAGATCACCTCTTTATTTTCATTTATTGCCCCAAGGATTAAGACCTCTGATTCAATGCCTGCGATATTTTTTTTCTCAAAATTACATACTGCAATAATTTGTTTTTGAAGAAGCTCTTCAATTGAATAGTTTGTTATTTGAGCTGAACTTTGTTTAATACCAACTTTTTCACCAAAATCTATTTTCAGCACATAAGCTGGTTTTCTAGCCTTTTCGTTTACTTTTACTTCTAAAATAGTACCTACTAAAATCTCAATTTTTTCAAAATCTTCATATTTTACAATGTCTTTCATATTAAATTAAGCCACATTGGCAGTTTTTATACCCTCAAAATTGAAGATTCAAATTGTCTTTTTACATTGAATTTGTATTTTTCATTCATGTCAAGTTTTGATGATACAAATGAAATGAAGTCTTTTGTTAAAAAAGCCATGTCTATTCCTTTACTTGAAGAAAATCATGAAAAGGTTTTAGCAAAAAAATGGATCAAAAATAAAGATGAAAAGGCATTGCACGAACTAACACAATCTCACATCAGATTGGTTATTGCTTTCGCTGTAAAGTATAAGAACTATGGTCTTAATTTAAGTGATCTAATTCAAGAGGGCAATATAGGACTAATGAAAGCTGCAGAAAGATTTGAATTGGATAAGGAAGTTAGATTCTCAACTTATGCTGGATGGTGGATAAGAGCATCAATTCAAGATTTTGTTCTTAAAAATTGGTCATTAGTCAGGATCGCGACTACCTCAAAACAAAAAAGTCTATTTTTTAGTCTCAGAAAATTAAAACAGAAAATTCATCAAACGGAACATGGATCAATCGATTTTAGGACTGCGCAAGGCATTGCTAATGATTTAAATATTTCAACTTCTGATGTTATAAAAATGGACAGCAGAATTAGTCAAAACGATAGTTCTCTCAATCACAAAATTAATGACGAAAGTGAAAGTGAGTTTATGGAACTCATTGAAGACGAAGATGCAAGACCTGATGATAAGGTATTTGAAAAAGATCAAGTAAATTTTAAAAAAGACTTAATAAAACAAACTTTAGAGATACTTGATGAAAGAGAAGTAAAAATAATTAAGGATAGACACCTTTCAGAGGAAGTTAAAACACTAGATATACTAGGCAAGGAATTAAAAATTTCCAAAGAACGTGTAAGACAGATAGAAAAAGGTGCTATGATGAAGATGAAATCGTATATATCAAATTCACAAAAGAAAGAGTTCCTTTTTTAATTTATCATATCGGAAACGTATTCTCCAATAACAAGTGAAGAGGTCAACCCAGGTGACTCCATTCCAAATAAGTTAACAAGATTCTTAATACCATGTGTCTCTTCTCCTTGAATTGAAAAGTCACTTTTACCCTCACCTTTATTCTTAAGTTTTGGTCTTACGCCAGAATATCCAGCTTTAAGATCTTCAATTTTAATTGAGGGAATATATTTTATGACATCATTATGAAACAAAACCTGTCTATCTTTTTTTACTTCATAATCAATTTCATCTACCCATTCAACATCAGGTCCAAATCTAACTTGCATTCCTAAATCTAATCCCAAATGCAAACCAAGACTTGCATCATTTGGTATCGGGTAAATTAGATGACGAATCTTTAGGTCTTTACCTGTTTCGAAATAATTACCTTTGGCGAAATATGTTTTGGGAATATACTTTTTATCTAAGGGTAGAATATTATTTGCAATATTTTCAGCGTTTAGACCAGCAGCATTTATTATAACTGACGACTCTATAATTATTTCTTCTCCATCACTAAGAACAGTAGAACAATATTTCTCACCATGAATTTCAGTACGTAAGAATTGTGAATTAAATACAATATTGCCAGAGCTTTCCTCCAATTCACCAAGATAAGACCTCATGAGAGAGTTTTGATCAACAATGCCTGATGATGGCACGAATAATGCCTCAATACATTTCACTAAAGGCTCTTTGCTGGTAACGTAATTTCCTGTTACTCTTTCTATTCCTTCAACACCGTTATATTCTGCTTTGGAGAAAATTTCCTCGAGTTTAGGAATTTCATTGGAAGATGTTGCGACAATGAACTTTCCTGTATTAATGTGAGGCACATTAAATTTTTGACAATATTCATACATTCTACGATTTCCATCGGCACAAAATTTAGCCTTCATTGAATCCTTGTCATAATAAACACCTGCATGAATTACTCCGCTGTTTCTGGAACTGGTAACAGAACCAAAAGTATTTTCTTTTTCCAATACAATGACTTCACGACCTTTGGCGGCAAAACTTTTAGCTATGGCTAATCCAATAACCCCTCCACCAATTACTAGTACATCTACGAAATTAGTACTCATTAGATATTTTTAACCATTAATGAAACTTTTTTTGTATTATTTTCAGTAAACTGAACTCCAACATTCTTATAGTTTAAACTTTCATGAAAACTTTTAGAAATTGGGTTTGGAGGTTCTATGTTAAATTCGCATGCAATCATATTATATTCATCTAGTGATCTTTCGAGATCGAGATACAGACTTTTACCTATACCCAATCCTCTATATTTACTCGATATAGCAATTCTATCGATGTACGCAAAATCACCATATCTTTCAGTAAACCACTTATAATTTAAACTCTGATAATCAAGGCCAGAAGGTAAAACAAGTAAAAACCCACAAATATTTTTATCACTGTTGATAGCAACTTTAAAATAAGTTTTTTTTTCATAAAAATTTAAAAACTCTTCATATGATACGGAGTTCACAGCAGGAATGGCATCTTCATTAATCAAAATGATATCTTTTATATCCTCTATAGTTACATTTCTTAACTTAAACATCACAAGTAACTTCATAACTATTTTTATAAATTTCTGGCATTCTTACTGGCTTAAAATTAATAAGACTCACACACGCATAGTCAACATTTGATGTAAAGACAGTTTGATTTTTTGTAATATTTATTATTTGAAAAAATCTGCTCAATCTGATTTTTTTATCAGTCTTTGTAATCCATGTTGAAATCGCAATTTCATCGCCAATGAAAAGTGATCCAGAAAAATTATTTTCACTCCTAATAACAACACATGCACATTGATTTTTTTTATAAGTATCAGGAGTTATACCTAATTTTGCAGAATGATCCCAGCTGACATGTTCACACCAGTTCAAATATACTTTATTGTTAACATGGCCAAGAATATCAATGTCATCACTGGCAACTTTAAATTCCAAGATATGTGGATTACTATATTTCCAGCTAAGATTGTTTAAATTCAATTTAAATTCCTCTTGGTAATTTAAAACTTATATTTTCTTCACCTGCACCAACTTCTTTAACATTAATTTCAAATGCTTCTCTAAATTTAGAAATAACATCTTGAACAAGTATATCCGGAACAGAGGCTCCTGAAGAAAGGCCTATAGTTTGATGATTTTTATAATTATCAATATTTAAATTATTTGCATTTTCTAATAGCACAGAAAGATCACATCCAGATTTTTTTGCTACTTCAACTAAACGATTTGAATTTGATGAATTTTTTGATCCTACAACAATGAAAGAGTCGCATTCATTAGCATAGTCTTTAATAGCATTCTGCCTATTTGTTGTTGCATAACAAATATCCTCTTTAGGCGATGATTTTATATGAGGAAACTTTTTCTTTAGGGCATCTATAATTTCCTTCGTATCATCAACAGATAGCGTTGTTTGAGTTACATATGCAAGTTTATCTTCATTTTCAAACTTCAAATTTTGAATATCATCTAAATTTTCTATTAACACAATTGCGCCCGCGGGTAATTGACCAAGTGTTCCCTCTACCTCTGGATGATTTTTATGACCAATTAAAATTATTTTGTAATCTAGATTGTAAAATTTTATTGCTTGAACATGAACTTTTGTAACCAATGGACAAGTTGCATCAACTACATATTTATTCATTTGTTTGGCCGTATCTAAAATATTTTTTGCTACACCGTGTGCTGAAAAAACCAGTGGTTTATCAATAGGAGCATCGTTAATGTCCTCAATGAATATTGCGCCTTTTGCTTTTAGATCATCAATTACATGCTTGTTATGAACAATTTCATGTTTAACGTAAACGGGAGGTCCAAACTTTTCTAAAACTTCGACTACTGTATCTATTGCTCGTGTAACCCCTGCACAAAAGCCTCTTGGCGAGATTAATAATATTTCTTTATTTTTTTTAATATTCATTGTCTTATAATGAGGTATACATAGATCTTAACTTATGAATTTTAATTAAAAATTCATTATTTTATACTATATTAGCAAGACTTTTTTAGACTCTTATTTCTCTGCTGTTTATTTTATTAAAAGACTCCTGATCTAGATTCAAATATTTTTTTTCATCACCTGAAGCAAAATAAATAGGATCTTGGATTTTAGTTGGATCAAAACCGTCTTTAACTAAATCAGTTTTTTTATACTTAAATGTTCCTGTTTTTTCTATTTCAGGACTTATTCTAATAAATACTGGAACACTATAAGCAGGTAATTGCTCACTCAGGTATTCATAAAGCTGTTCTAATTTGAATTCATCATTCACAACTAGGGAAGCCATACCCGCTCTGCCATCTTGATTTGGCACTTCAACTCCATAAACGTTAACTTCATCAATACCTTTAAATGAAGAAATGGCCTCACTCACCTCATTAGTTGATACGTTCTCAGATTTCCATCTAAAGGTATCACCGATACGGTCAACGAAATAGTAATATCCTTGCTTGTCTTTTTTTAACAAATCCCCAGAAGAGAACCATCGATCACCTTTTTCAAAAACGTTTTCAAGGATTTTTTTCTTTGTTGCCTCTTTGTCTGTATAACCCTCAAATTT
>OCVP010000150.1_pt1 | contig 32036 bp, 28 predicted proteins | sample 1539171 | NCBI WGS metagenome assembly OCVP01 (sample SAMEA51879418, study PRJEB22527) | metagenome
CATCGGTCAAGAGTAGATTTATGGTATTATTTAGAGATTCAATGATGGCTTCTTTCTGTGCAATCAAATCATTCAGATCAGAAATCTGTTGATAGATTTCAGCATTATCACCTTCAGTTTCGTTAAGTAGAGAGAGGGCCAAGTTCAGTTGTTCGTACAGGCCATCTCTTTCTGATTCAGTCAAAGAGAGATTATTCCTGATATGATTTATTTGATAGTTAAGAGATTCCACATCCGCGATTGCCAGGTTTAGAGCTTCTTCCATCAAGGTGTAATTTGTATTTCCATTCTCCAACTCTGCTATTTTTTCTGATAATTCGGCTTCCAGGGCCTCAACTCTTTCATCATTTTCAGTATTATTACCCGTACAACCGGATAATATCGAACCTAGGAAAATTAACACGATGACTGTTGACCGAACTCTCATGCATTACCTTGTTGCTCGAGATTTTTAGAAGTTCCTCTTTATTCACTTTGAAAATCAGTAGAAGTAATAATTCGTATTCCAATCAAATATTTTGGTGCTCGTGCCGGGATTTGAACCCGGGTCGTCGCCTCGAGAGGGCGACATGATGGACCGAACTACACCACACGAGCGGTGACAACGCTACCCACCTTCTATATTTGAAAACAGTGGACAAATCAAACTTACTTTCACTTTCACTTTCAGGTTAACTCCGTTGCCTCCCTTAATATGCCGACGAATTATGCCATAGACCATGTACAGAGCAAAAGAGCGAAATCAGGAAGTAACTTACCGAAGGAGAGAAGATCCTTACAGAATTGTACCACTAAGCTCTCTCAGGAAGACGAACATGGAACTCAGGCCGAGCAATGAGACACTCGTATGCGGAAATGGCAGGTTGGCATCTTTGGGAGCGTGGAAGCCATTACCGAGACTCGCCACCCCAGTAGAGGTCAGCCCATCCTCATGGAAGGGACTCAGAGCCAGGGTTATGGCACACTCTGATGGTATTGGAGCGTCGATATAATGTCCAAGACAAATAGGCTGAGAGAGGAAGTAAGGTCCTTTCTAGAACAAACGGGGTCAGCTAACACCGTGGAGATTTTTGACCATTTGAACGAGAGATTTAGATGGGGGGCTACGATGAACCAAGTTGGAAATATCCTAGCCAAAGACACTAGATTTGACAAAATAGGCCACGTAAGGGGACAATTCAGGGGAAGTACGTACACCGTCTGTGTTTGGGGACTAAGATCATTGGAAGCGCATGCGCCCATATGACATAGGCAACCTCAAGTCATATCGCGACTTCAAAGGTCCGTGAGGCCTGGTAGTTACGTATCAGATTGGTCCATGCTATTCAGGTTAGGGAACAATTTTATTGGTGTCTTTGGGGTTGTTTTAGGATCAATAGTTGCGGTCGGCGGTATTCCTGGAGGCGTTTTCGCTCAAACTACAATTCTACATTCCGCTTCGGTATTGTTCTTCATGTGCTCATGGAATGCGATAAATGATATCTATGATTTCGAAATTGATTTGGTTAACCGTCCTGACAGGCCACTTCCCGGGGGACGAATCTCGATTAAAAATGCGAAAATTGCCTCTTTGGTAACGATGCTGTTGTCCATATTTAGCTTGGTCATCAGTTATTACTTAATTTCCATCGCAGAATTGGAGGCGGGGCTCAAAATATCTGATTGGCTCCCCTCTATTTTCATCTGGGCCACGGCATTGATTCTCCTGATTAATTACGAATTCCCATTTGGATTTAGACTCAAAGAGAAAGGGTTACCGGGAAATATCGCTATCAGCCTGTCGATAGGGTTAGTTGTAGTCTTCGGGTCATCTGCCGCTCTCCAACCATTCAACACGAAAGTTTGGTCATTATTCACTATTGGAATTTTCTACAGCATATCCAGAGAGATAATCAAAGATGTGGAGGATATGGAAGGTGACGTCGGTAGGAACACACTGGCTATGAGGATAGGCGCGGATAATGCGAGAACTGTTGCTTGGGTTGCATCCTTATTGGCCCTAGCCTCGATGTTGATTCCATTCGCCATTGGGATATTCCCCCCATTACATGTCGTACTTGTGATACCAGCGGTTATGACTCTCATGATGGTGAAAGGAAAGATCATCACAGGAGAGGATAACTCGGCATCTGGTATGCTGAAGAAATCAATGCTTCTAGGGCTGAGTGCTATACTAATCAGCTCATTACTCTAGTATAGCTCATTGTAGGTATGCCACGCCGCCTCGTTGCACATCCTGGTAAGTAGGGACATCTGAGCCCACATTCTATTTTCGGCCTGATCAAACACAACACTGTTCTTGGAGTCAATTACGCCATCGGTTACTTCCTCCCCTCTGTGAGCTGGTAAGCAGTGCATGAATAGGTACTCAGAATCAGCATGGGAGACCAAGTTCTCATTCACCTGGAATCCTTCAAAGGCCTCTAGCTTTCCTTTCATACCCTCCTCTCCCATTGACACAAACACGTCTGTGTAGATAACTCCCGCATCACTAACTGCCTCAATTGGGTCATTGGTGGATATGATGCTAGAACCTCTGTCACTAGCAATACTAGCCGCTCTGGAGACAACACCCGGATCCGGCTCAAACCCAACCGGCGTCGCATACTTGATGTCAATCCCAAGTGAGGCGCACGCCAACATCAGGTCGTGTAATACATTGTTTCCGTCACCGACCCATGATACATGCCCATTCACAGAATCTTCCTTCTCTTTGATTGTCATCAGATCTGCGGCGGCCTGGCATGGATGGTGTTTATCAGATAACGCATTAATCACTGGGACGGTTGCATGCTCAGCCAGCTCCTGAACGTCCGAGTGGCCAAAGCATCGGTATGTGATACCGTCCATGAATCGGGAGAGTACAGCTGCAGTGTCTGCTATGGACTCACTTTTTCCTAATTGGATATCGTTTGCGAGTAGTGTGAGCGGCTGACCTCCGAGTTTACTGACGCCAACCTCAAACGAAACCCTCGTTCTTGTGGACGGCTTCTCGTAAATTGAGCCAATGGACATCCCATCCAGTGGCTTGAAGGCGTCTGCGAACCCATCATCATTCTTCATTCGGATTCCCCAGTCTATCAACTGTGAAAGCTCATCATCAAAGTCGTCTATAGACAGAAGGTCCCTTTTGGCTTCAGTTTCTTTCATGTTCGATATCTCCAGCAAAACCATCACGAGTGTCGGCCATGGCACCGTAGACACTCTGTACGAATGTAAGGACATCAGCTAGACCGTCTTCATTTTCACTTGATAAAGGAATTAGGCCGGGTTGGATTGAAGCATGCTGCATCATTCTTAGTTGCCCAATTGCGAACTCTGCTCTTTGACTGCCCGATCCGTGAGACATGGATTGATTTGAAGACTCCTCATAAAGTGCCGCCTCTAAAGCACCAAGATTATCCCCCCACTCTACAATTTTATCCAAAGTCTCAGGTTCCAATAAGTCTGACTTGGACAGGAAATTTGCAGTAGGTAGTCCTAACCTGAAATGGACAATTGAGGAAAGAAGCATTTGGGATACGAAACCACTTGGAGTCTGAGAAAGCATTGGATCGAAGAGGAATGCTAGGCACGCCCTTCCCCTGCCAAGGACCTCCACCAGGTGACTGGAAGCCTCTCTGAATGCGAATAATTCGACTTGCCCGGGCGTATCAATGACCATGATATCACCCGAAAGTCCATCCAATTCCTCATGAATGTCAATGGCCTGTGAAGCTACCAAGTCAGCAGCCAATATCTGTGCCCCATTGGGTCCCAAGTCATATTCATCCATTACTTCGGAAAGGGAGATTAAGTCCCTAACGTCAAATTCTGGGTCATAGTGGACTCTTTCCGCGCCCGGATCAAGGTTAATCGCAAGGGTCTCTACTTCTAGGAATCTTGACCACCTCTGAAATGAAGTAACTAGTGTACTTTTTCCTGCTCCCGCGGTCCCCACAACAAAAAGCACTGGCGGAGATGTACCATCCATGCGCTTACGATACCGTTCAGCCTAATAGACTTCAAGGATTGAAGCCCCGTTGAAAGATTACGACAAGCAACCGTTATACAGAGCCATGTTTCCTCTATGTTCAGAACAGGAGGTGCCGACTATGACAGAACAACCCCCGCCGCCGCCTGGCATCAATATCCCTCCTCCTCCTCCGCCCCCAGGATTTGGTGAAGAAGAAGACGAATCCATGAAGGATGAAATCAACACCAATGAAGAAAAAATATCCTCAGACCATTCTGCAATGTCGCTCCCGGGCTTCGAGGACCAGGCAGTGGCACCCCCTCCTCCTCCCCCGCCTCCGGGCTTCGAGGACCAGGCAGTGGCACCCCCTCCTCCCCCGCCTCCGGGCTTCGAGGACCAGGCAGTGGCACCCCCTCCTCCTCCCCCGCCTCCGGGCTTCGAGGACCAGGCAGTGGCACCCCCTCCTCCCCCGCCTCCGGGCTTCGAGGACCAGGCAGTGGCACCCCCTCCTCCTCCCCCGCCTCCGGGCTTCGAGGACCAGGCAGTGGCACCCCCTCCTCCCCCGCCTCCGGGCTTCGAGGACCAGGCAGTGGCACCCCCTCCTCCTCCCCCGCCTCCGGGCTTCGAGGACCAGGCAGTGGCACCCCCTCCTCCCCCGCCTCCGGGCTTCGAGGAACAAGTTTTGACTCAGGTGGAAGTATTGGGGGGTGAATCCGTTGAGTCTGACACCGTTGAATTTGAAGATAACGAAATCGATGTCTCGGATTCACTCTCTGTTTTGGATGCTCCCACAGTTGACGAGGGCGATTGGGAGGAATCCAGCGATATTGAGGAAAGCCTGAATGCAATTTCGGACATTGAATCACAGCCTATTCCTAGCCAGTCCTCGAGTATACGACCTGCTACTGAAGTGGACTCAATCCCCGGAGATAAGCTACATGCTACACTGAGTGAAGTGGAGCAGTGCACAGTAAATCCCGATGGGTCAATCAGAAATCAGACAATAGAGGGCGAGCTAATTTTGAGGAACTCAAGCCGTAAGGACCGAGCTTGGGATATCGAAGTCTCTCTCAACGAATTTGAATCCACAGACATCGGAACCAAAATGATTACTGTAAGAGAGTTGGAAGCTACAGAGGAAACGGTAATCCCCTACACTGCAAGTGGTCCCCGGATTATGGTACTAAGTGAGAGGGTAGATACAAATTCCGAAAGAGGACAAGAAGCAAGCCTATCTCTGGTTCATTCTGAAGATCCTCAGGAAATTGGAATCACAATAACTGTGGAAAACGTCTCCACGGTTAATCTATCAAGTGTGGAGGTCACACGTTCATTCCCAAGTAACTTTGAGGTTCCAGAAGGCCCGGAATATTCTGTTGAGGGATCAGATATTACTTGGTCTGTGGGAAGATTATCAGTTGGACAAAGCCAGACCCTAGAATTGCTTCCCATGGTTACCACCAAAGGCGTAGGAAAAATCGCAGCTGGAAATGTAACTGCTACGTATTCTGCAGACCATACTGTTTCTAGGGTAGATTTTGAAAGCATTTCAGCCCGTAGTAGGGCAGCACCCTTCGTAACCCCAACCGAAGATGATAGGCCAGGAATTTGGCATAGTAAGTTTGTGTTTGAAAATAAGTCATCATTCGTAGTCACTTTATCTGATATCACGGTTATCTTAGCTGGGAGAGATGAGCCGATTTTGGATTCCTCCGACTTGCGAATCGTGCTCCCTCCGGAGGGAAGCTGGGATTCTATGGTCAAGACCGTTAAATCTGAAGATCAGCCGAGATTTACATTCCCAACCTTATCCTACTCAATATTACCAAGGGCATCTTCCGAATCTAGAGGGGAGATTTCAGTAAAAGAGCAGCACCTCACAGTGCTCGATGCTGAAATACTGAAGAAATTTGACCGCTCAAGAATCAGGACATATGTCAGCTCTGATATTGAGGCGACAATTACTGTTGAGAACAAAGGATCTGCTCCTATCAATGTGATGAGGCTACTCGATGATATACCGGGAATTTTCGGACCTCCCTCTCCCGAATCCGTATCTATTGAGATTGGTAATTCAGAATTAAATGAAGATCAGTACCGAGTCGAGGTAGTTAGCGGGACCCAATTAGAAGAGAAGATGGTGTCCCCTGATGGGCAGGGTCATGCGCTTAGGATCACCGTTGGCACATCCGCCCCATTGGGCCTGCAGTCTGGAAAGAAATTGGTAATTAAGTACCCACTCAATGCCAAGGAGCCATCCAAAGATAATGGAATATTGGCTGCTCCAGCTAGGGCCGATTTCAGCTCTGAAAGGTTTGGCCCCGTGGCCACCCGGAACGTCAAAAGGCCACCACAAATCACGGTAGTCCACAAGCGCAGAAGCTTCACGACAGGAAAGGAGGTTTACCCAGCAGGGGGACCAGGTCGTTATGAGATTCTACTGATCTTCCAAAACAACTCAGATAGTGGACTCGAAGACCTCGCTCTACACGATGTAGTTCCGGGAACATTTTCTTTGGATAACTCATCAGTGAAATCGTCAATTTCAGGAGAAATAGACTCATCATATACCAAAGAGCCTGCAAGAGAAGGAACTCACATTACATGGTCAGTAGGAAGGATAGAGGTAGGGGAAAGAATTACTGTCCAGTATGAAATTCAAGGGGATCCTGAATCAGAGTATAAGGTATCCGACGCCCAAGACTATCACGGAGCGACGTTTGGAGAGGAAGTAGATGAAGAGCCAAACCTTCCGGAGTGGGTAGATGTTGATACAGAACGTAACGAACCAGATATTTCTCTCCCAGAGCCGGAGGAGCCTGAGCCCGAGCCTGAGCCCGACCCTAAGCCCGAGCCTGAGCCAGAGCCTGAGCCCGAGCCTGAGCCCGAGCCTGAGCCCGAGCTTCAAGAAGAGGAAGGCCAGTCCGATTGCCCAATATGCGGCACTAAGTCACCTATCGGATCTTCCTCTTGCTTAGTCTGTGGTTATTCATTTATCACATGAAAATGAGATATTTGCAACCGAAGTGTTGATTGTTGACTTGGTATGCCGAGGTACATGGCCGAGGCTCCAAACCCAGCCGATGCTCAGATGCAAGCCCTATCTGCAATGATGGGTCCGATGCTGATGATGATGGTGGTGATGCTCGCTCTGATGTTTTTTCCACCTCTGAGAATCGGTCTTTCTTACAGCGCAGGCTCATTAATCGAGCCAACCCTCCCCTTTCACAGCCAATACTTTGTACCAACAGTTTTCGTTGTCGGCTCTAGTATAATGGTTGTGAACACCATAATCAGATCGTTCTTTGTTGACTCCATGAAGCAGGCTCACAACGCACACAGAGGTAAGCAGATTGGAAAACAGCTACGAGAGGCAAGGATGGAAAGGGATACCAGCAGGATAAACAAAATGCAGGAACTCCAAATGGCCCTGGGTCCTGAAAATATGGCTACTCAGGCTGAGATGTTCAGGCCAATGATGTTCACTATAGTGTTCATAATCGCTATTTTCTCTTGGATGTCGGCTTCCATCGAATCTTTCAGGGTTTCATATGTGAGTCTCCCATGGGCACCTACATGGAGTTTCACGGACAGGATTTTCTGGATTATTCCTGCTTGGATAGCTGCCTACATTACCATGAGTGCTCCTCTAGGCAGGATCATCGACAGGCATATCAAAATCATAAGATACAAGAGGCATCCTTTGGTACTTGCAGCAGAGCCCATTCCAGAGCCACTTCTGTACATGCTTGAGGATCCAAAAATTAAGTCTAAGTCATCCGCATCCAGAACACGACAGTCCCAGAGAAGAAGGGCTGGACCTAGGAAGACAGGGGTAAAAAACGAGAAAAGAGATAGAGCCAAGGGAGGCAATACCCAAGTTGCCCCTCCCAAGGAAGGCACAACTTGCCCATCTTGCGACTCGGATATGATAGTTAGGACATCCCAGGGGAAATTAAGGTGCAATCTTTGCAGAAACGAGTGGAGGTGACCCCCTGCTCAAGGTAACTGTAAGTGGCAAGCCCGGTAGTGGCACCTCAACGCTTGTAGACCTCTTGGCAAAAGACATGGGCTGGGATTCAGTCAACGGAGGGGATATTTTTCGTCAAGAGGCCAGAAGGATGAATCTCACCGTGGAAGAGTTCAGCAGACTGTGCAAAGAAAATTTTGAAGTTGACCGTTCACTAGATGATATGTTGAAAAATCTCATTTCCTCGGAAGATGGCCCATCCATAGTCGAGAGTAGACTTAGCGGTTGGTGGGCTCATTCTGCCGGAATCGATTGTCTGAGGGTCTGGGTCGAAGTCTCTGATAGGGAACGCGCAAATAGAATAATGTCAAGAGAAGGCGGGGATTTTGAGAGAGTACATTCAGCTTCATTACAGAGAAATTCTGATGATATGGCCCGTTACAAAATACTCTATGACATCGATCTTGATGATATGTCCCCCTACAACGTGATTATCGAAGCGGATGACTTATCTCCGTCAGAAGTTTTGGCTATTGTAAAAGGTAAACTGAGGGAGAAAGAATGACCGAACTAATTACATTACAGGAGTCCGTTACCACTGATTCCAGAAGTGGAACTTATCCGAATTCAAGAGATATTGAGGAGCTACTTGGTTCCGGAGCTATCCTTGTAAACAAACCAAGGGGGCCCACTAGCCATCAACTAGCCGCGTGGGCAAGGAACCTGTTGGGAATAAAGAAGCTAGGGCATGGAGGGACACTCGATCCTTTTGCAACTGGCGTCCTTACCCTTCTATGTGGGAGAGCAACTAGGCTTACTGATATTGTACTCTCCGGAGATAAGAGGTATGTCGGCGTGATGAGATTCTCCGAGGAAGTAGATGAGAAGGCTGTGAAAGATGTTTTGTCATCTATGATCGGAAGGTCATACAACGTCCCTCCCAAGGAATCTGCAGTCAAGGTGAGGGTTAGGAGTCGTGTTTTCAATGGAATCGACCTTTTGGACATAGATCATTCTTCCAGAGTTATCGTAGTTGAGGTATTCTGCGAAGCAGGGACGTACATACGTACCCTCGCTAGGGATTTGGGGTTAATGGTCGGGTCAAGGTGCGAACTGATTGAGTTACACAGGACTCAGGCAGGGTCATTCGACGCTTCCATGGCCTGCACAATGCAACAATTGACCGATGCACTTCATGTTTACAGGGAGCATGGAGACGATAGAGGGATTAGAAGACTGATTTGCCCAATTGAGAGATTGCTTTCACATCTTCCGAAGCTGGTAGTTAAAGACGGCGCCGCTGCTGCCGTTTCCCATGGCGCATCATTAGCTAGACCAGGTGTCGTAAAGGCCACGCCAGGCATCAAGGCAGGATCGCTGATTCTGATAGAGAGTCTGAAAGCGGAGGCCGTGGCAGTCGCGGAATTAATTGTGGATACAGATACTCTAGTTGGTATAAGCTCAGGGGAAATCGCCAAACCAAAGTCAGTGCTGATGACTCCCGGAACATACCCACAAAGCTGGTCTAAATCGTCCTAAACGATCTCGTGCTCTTCATAGACCCACTCGTCGGTTTCTAACCTGATTATCAGCTTCATCATTCAACTGCCTCCATAGTCGGGAAGCACAATCCGATTCGTGGCCTCTATAACAATTACTGGGGAATATGTGATTATCGGCCAAAGGGGTCGTCAAGAATACTACTTCCGACTTCTGTTGTATGGCTTTTTCACTCTTCCCGGCCCCACTCGAAGGAATGCCAGACAGATCATCATCACTCCAATGGAACTCGCAAGAATGATGGCATTTCTGTTAGACTCATCTTCTTCTGAAGGAGATTGGGAATTCGTTCCAACAGTGACCTCTAGCTCCTTCACATTATTTCCTTCATCAGTCTCTAGAATAGAGCCGGAGTTATCTACTTCAACTCGAACTAGTTGTATGCCCGGACCTTGGAAAACCGCATCACACTGCACTTCTTCCAATCCTCCTGGAGTAACAAGAGGAATTGTCGAGGTGCCAACCAGTGCATCATCCAAGTAGCATCTTACTTCAACGCCACCCGCATCGCCCATCCCTTCGTTTCTAACATAGCTCAATATTGTGCCAACCTCTCCGTCCCTCAAACCAGAACCCCCTGTATCTGGGTTAGATACAGATATAGTTTCAACAACTAAATCCGGTTTAGAAGTCACCACAACATCAATCATCTGGGAATATTGACTATTGCCGTCGCTGACTACTATCTCCACAGAATGCACTCCCGTCTCCACTGGACTCATCGTCAGAATCCCCTCGGAGTACACTGCCCATGAACGACTGGTTGATATCATCAGATTTTCAGTGTCTGGGTCAATTATTTCGATTTCCAGCTCAGCAGACTCCCCGATTTCAACATACACGGACATTGGCAATCCCTCGAGTCGGGGGGGATCCTCGATTTCTGAAACGTCGACTTTGAATGAATCCCTCCACTCATTCCCTCCCTCGTCAATTATTACGACAGAAACCGTTGACTCTCCAAAAGATTCGGGCATTGGCTGAATAACCAGTGAGCTACCCTCAGAATAAACATACACTATTTCTTGCGCGGAGCTGGTAGCTTCGACCACTAAATTACTTGGATCAGTGATATCATCAGTGCATGTAACGCTAAGAGGAATCAAGACACTTCCCCCATCCTCCTCAAGGTCAATATCATTCATGGATATGCATTCAGGATCTCTGTCCCACTCTATCGTGTAACCTCCAGAGATACTTGCACTATCTATGTGTACGACTACAGTTTCTGAAGAGCCATCTGATGCCCACTGGAATCTAGATGCTATTCCAAATTCAGCAGAACTAGACTCAGTAGGCAAGGCATGTCCTATTGGCAAGGAGAACTCGAACTCTCCTAGATTGATTGGTACGCTATTTATAAGAAAACTACCCAAAGCGAACTTTATCGAACTACCTGCCTGAGAAAGGCCCGTAACATCTCCACTAATCGTCCCAGAAACCACCAGTTGTGGATCATTAACATCAACTCTAGCGAGGCTGATGCATCCATCGTAAATTGTCAACCTAATCGAATTTGTGACGTCACGTTGGTCCAATAAATCACCATTGCCATATGTCTCCCAATTTTCCATCGATGCCTGTCCCTCTGGCATGGCTTCTATCGTGAAATTACCATCTCCAAAGATATGAATCCTGCCTAATTCTTGACCGTAAGGGGCTGTAACCGTGAATTCCCATGTACCTGGGGATTCCCCATCATTAGTTAGGCCACAGCTCTGCGCTACTAGTCCGTTGATGTCACCATCATATGGTCCAAAGTCCAGAACAGGCATCCCGTGTCCATTGAGTTCATGAGTTGCCTTCACATTTTCAAATGAATACCATGGCTGGAGATACCTCGCTTTAATGCCAACCGCGTCCACCCTAACTTCTGAGTCATCACTACCGCCCCCTTGAGAAACGTAGTCTATTGTGATATAGGCTCCTTCAGCAAGTTGCCAAGTCCATTGTGCCTGATCATCTAGGGGAATTACTAGTGGATTGTTCATCTTGTATACTCCAGATAAAGTTCTAGTATAGGTCTTAATGAGCTTTTCACTACCTACGCCTCCGAGAATTATTCTCACAGTATCCGAATAGAGTACGTCTGGTATCTCAAAGTGGATCACAAGTGATATATTGGCTAAAACCAATGAGCTCATCCCATCGAATTCGAAACCTTCCAAAGTGATGTTCGGCCCTCTGGACCATGTGTAGTATCCGTCAGGATTGCCCGTGCTGTAATTAGAAGAAGTAGGGCTTGAACTGGACCACGATATTATCTCGTCAAAATTCTCTGGCCTATCATGGGTGAACGATAACTCTTCATCAGCAACCATGCCCATTGAGTACTGAGCGGAATTCTGACTGAATCCAGATGTTGAGGAAATTGACCATAAGGAGCTGTCTTCGAAAGAACCAGCTTCTAGAACCTCATTGTCGTCGACCGATACAACTGAGTCTCCCCCTACAATCACTCCGATTTGAGTAGAAATGAGTATTATTGAGATGATTGTTATACACCCTCTAAACCCGTTCACGTCTTCACCACAATGAGCATAGTGCTTCAACCCGTTGGTTATATGAACAAAATGCGCCTAACTGTTGATAAATAGGAATACGCCCGACTGTTAACATACGGCTGTGATAGTGTAGCGGTTAGCACGGTGGGTTGTGGTCCCGCCGGCCCGGGTTCAAGTCCCGGTCACGGCCCCATTTGTTTAGTTGCCAAGCTCTTCTTCAGGTATGTCATGACCCATTTTGTCCACTTTAATTGAGAGGTACTCCCTGTTCTCGTCGGCGACCCCCTCAATCAGCGGCATTCTTTCAGAGACATTGGTTCCATTTGAGACAAGTTGCCTGACCTTGTCGGGATTGTTGGTTAACAAGCAGACATTATGAATTCCAACTGCCCCAATAATCTCAGAGGCAATACTGTAGTCTCTAGCATCGACTGGATGCCCTAGTAGCAAATTAGCCTCTACAGTATCTGCACCTTTGTCTTGCAGGTTGTAGGCTTGTATCTTTGCATGTAAACCGATTCCTCTCCCCTCCTGTCTTAGGTAAACTATGCATCCCCACCCGACCTCTTGGATCTGTCTTATTGCTGAATTCAACTGGGGTCCACAATCACATCTGAGACTACCAAAAACATCCCCTGTCAGGCATTCAGAGTGAACCCTGACTAAAACCGGATCCGGCCCCTTCATCTCTCCCAGCGTGAGGGCGACATGATCCATGCCACTAATGGAATCATGGAAAACTCGAATTCTAAACTCCCCATTATTAGTAGGGAGTTTGGCATCCGCAGGAACCTCTTCCAATTCCTCAATTCTGAAATTGTTTGAGGACACTACATCACCTCTGCGGTTTTTGTCTTACTGATGAGGAATGTATACTCTCCCGCATCCTCTTCTACAGATAGAAGGGTCACGCCCATTCTTTCACAGAGTAACGGAATATCCCTAAGGGTTTCATGATCATCACACAATACCTCAATCGTCTCTCCGTCCGTGCACTCTAACAATGCGATTCTAGTCTCGTTTATCGGAATCGGACAGAAGAATCCCAGCAAATTCAATGTCCTGGTTTTAGAATTCACTTGGTCCATGCTACATCCAAGAAGACAGACCGTTTGAATTCAACGCTCAAGCGCCCTCAATCTCGGGTTTCAGAGAGGCGCCATCAAATTTCCTACCTTTGATGACATCAATCACATATGCAACCTTCTCAACATGGATCTCAACAATAGTACTTTCCGAGTCTTGTTCTACCTCTCCAATGGCAATCTCAGGTATCCTGGCCTCGGAAATAATCCAGTCTACAATTTCTCTTCGGGTTTTAACGGTTGAGGGCATGCTCATTCTAACTCTCACCATTCCGAAAGGATCTGAAACCTCGTCCCAGTCGTCTCTTTTTGGCACAAAATCCCTGTCCGTTCCCTTAGGAAGAGAGGGAGCATCAACGAAAGGAATTGTCAGGCCCCAAGTTGAACAAATTTTGTCTATGAGCTGAACCTCACCTCCCGTAGCGAAGCTCCAAGATTCTCCTTTCCTGCCCATTCTCCCTGTCCTACCTATCCTGTGGACATAGACCTCGGTGTCATCGGGTAAATCGTAATTTATCACATGAGTAATTCCGTCTACGTCCAAACCCCTTGCAGCCACATCTGTTGCTACAACTATTTTTTCTGAGCCGTCTCTAAAGGACTTGAGAATCTTCTCTCTCTTTCCCTGAGGCATGTCCCCATGTAATCCGACGGATCTGAAACGGAATTTTGCCAATCTTTCTACGATCAAATCGACCATCCTCTTGGTATTAGAGAAAATGAGAATCTGTGATTCTTCCCCTGAAGTGCCTAATATCCTTCCAAGAGCCCAGAGTTTGTTCGCTCTTCCAATTCTAATCGCGTATTGGTCTATCTCTGGGACTTCGACAACAAGGTCTTCGCTCATTACATGAACAGGGTCATCTAGGAACTCTTCAGCGGCGTCAAGAACTTCTTGAGGGAAGGTAGCACTGAACAGCAAAGTCTGGTCCCTGTTTACCATCTTTTCAAAAATCCAAAGAACATCTGGAAAGAATCCCATGTCAAGCATTCTATCTGCTTCATCTAAGCAGAAAAGAGAAATAGTTTCAAGGTTCAAATGCCCCCTTTTTGACATGTCTATGACTCTTCCTGGTGTACCGACTACTATGTCTGTACCGTTACGGAGATTCTTTGCTTGTTTTTCTATATCCGTGCCTCCGTAAACTGTCTGTATGTTCAGTCCTTTCTTCCCCTGAAGGATTGATAATTCATCAGATACCTGTACTGCAAGCTCTCTAGTGGGGCATAGCACTATTGCCTGGATACTTCCAGTTGGGGAGCATTTCTCTAAGATAGGTATCCCAAATGCAGCGGTTTTCCCAGACCCAGTTCTAGCCTGACCAACGATATCCCTTCCTTTTCTAGCATGGGGTATGGACTCGATTTGAATCTCAGTCGGCTCTTTCCATCCTCTCTCAATTATGGCATCCGATATGAAGCCCTCCAAGCCCCATTTGTCAAAACCTGAAATGGATTTATTCATACAAACGCCTCAGAATCAGAAGTTCTCCGATTCCTTGATCTCGGCCTGGAGCTCTCCCATCCAGTACTTCTTGCAGTTCTCCTTGGTAAGGAACTGGTCCTTGCTAGAGAAATTGTGGTTGTAGTGATTGTCTTGAACTGATGTGAATTGAGCTGGCTTCCTCTTGTGGAACTTCTGTAGGACATGTTGTCTCATATATTGCCTGAATTTGAGTGCTTTGGCACGGTTGTATCCCTTTGGCGTCATCCCCTCCCAAAGACGCTCAAATCTCTCAGCCTTTTCATCGACATGCTCACTCATGTGCTTCCCTCGCTTTCCGGCCGACTCAACTCGTCTTTATGATGTTCACCCTTCCTCTCTTCTTTCACAATCCCCTTCTCAATGACTATTTCATCATCATCCTGAACATTTTCCAGAGGCGCTAAGAAGCTATTCTTTTGATCCTCAGTCCCATCCATCTCTAAGTCCATTGACAGGGATAGGAGTCTTTTTCGTAGATCTGGACGAGTTTCCTGCCGCAACAATTCTTTCGCAGTTTCCCTCAACTCAGTTCCACTGAGGATTATTGACAGAAGTCCTATACAGGCCTTCCTCAATTCATAATCCCTGTCTCTGGCCCCATCAACGACCATTCTTGATACTCTGGGACTCTCCATATCTAGCTTCTTCAGTGCACCAATCGCTGATTTTCTGACAACTGCGTCGTCGTCTGACATGGCCACTTCCACCAAGATAGCAGCAATACGTGGCTCGACGCTCGCCAGTGAGACCAGAGTCCTTGACGCCCTCCTCCTCACATCTGCATCTTCGTCTTCTAAGCACCATCCAATAAGGTCCCATCCCTCGGCTCCAGCCTTTGAGGTCAAGACCCTGAGTATCGAGGCCCCCCTCCTCCTCAGGTCAACATCATCCTCCCGAATAAGCTCGTCAATGTGCAAACAACCGGTTTCAGACCATCTTTCTGAAGTTGATTTAAGTGCAGAAAATGCGTTTTCTCTATGTTCTATGTCCTCATGTCGCAACTCCCTCCTGAGTACGTGTTCACATCCGGACGGAAAAACTGGAGCCATTTTCTTAAGTGAAATCATTGCCTCCTTACGTACTTCATGAGCCTCATCCATCAGCCTGTCTGAGAGGCACATGATTAAGCCCTCGTGCTTCCTTAAGGAAAATGATGGCATACTTTCCAGAGCAACAGTCCTAATCGAGATTGAATCATCATCTAAACACTCCAAAAGAATCTCATGAGCGATGTTGACATCATCTTCCAAAACCCTGCTCAACGCTTTGATCCCGTCACCTCTATTGGCAAATCCACCACCTACGCTTCTAGGAAGGTCTATCGCCCCAACCTCTCCTGAAGCTAATCTCAGTATTTCGGACCGTGGTATTGACTCCCATGGGCCACTACTAGGTAATAATGCCCTAATATCGGAGTCATCTTTCAATCGTGATTTTCTGAGGGCCTTACCCGTTCTAGGGTCTCTAGCAATATATTCCCTTGCCATGGCACTCAGCCCCCGCACCCCCTGGTCATTATTCAACTGAGTGACTCAATGTTCGTATCCAAAGTCATATCTGTAAATCACTATCTCGAGTTCCATGGCAAACGACGCTGAGGATGTTGAGAGACTCATCCACGTCACATTCCCCGATTCGCCAGCCATTCCTCTCTCTGAACAAGAGCTTGTGAGAATTTGGGCCTTGGATATGCATTGGTTAAGTCCGGAGTTATCGTCCGAAATTATAGAATCACTCTGTCAAACTGGATGGCTGATTAGATCCAAGGATCTACTTTCCCCTGATCCTAGAATAAGCCCTAATCCTCCTCCTCTTGGATGGTCTCCAATAGTTAGGAGATTGAAGGAACCGCCAAGTTTTATCCCCAAACCCTCGATGGTATCCAAACCCAACCTTAAACCCAAATCCGATGAATCACAAATTCAATTATCCACCAGTCATGAATATCCACCAGACTGGGCTGAAACCAACATAAAGCCGATGATATCGTGGATTTCGAAAGAATCCGGGTTAACTCAGAAGGAGGTTGTAAGAAGGGCCCAGAGAAAGAGGAGAGCATTGGGGCCAGTTACTCTTTGGTTTTCCCTGTCCCTTGTAGCTAGAGAACAAGGATTGGAAATGAGCGCAATAATGGAATTGATCGGAGAACCTAATTAGGTCAATTGGATGTTCTAACCTCTGCTGCAAGAAGGACAGGTAGGACAATCAGTGACAGAATTAGTGAGAAGGCCACAGCAATTGAGCTCACTACTCCGAAGTCACTGATCACTGGTATTGGGGATAGCATCAGTACTAGGAACCCACAAATTGTTGTCCCAGCTGACATCACAAGGGCAGTTCCAGTGGTGGCATACATCTCCCTCATGGAATCCCAGACTCCCATTCCAGAAGCTCTATTTTTCTCAAATCTCCTCCAAACGTGTATCGAATAGTCTATCCCTAAACCAATGGTTAATGCAGTGATCATTATCGTCAAAACATTCCAGTTTAGCCCCAAGGTTGCCATCGAACCAACCACCCATGCCCCCGCTAGTCCCACAGGTAGTATGACTACCAAGGATTGACCAAGTCTCCTCGTGAGAAGGAATAAGACAAAAATGGACACTAGTAGGCTAATTCCCGTCGACTCTACCTGTGAGACAACAAGTCCTGACAGGATGCCATCAATCATGACGACGTCACCTGTTGCATAAGCTCTGCAATCGACCACTCCCCCCTCCTCAATTAGTGAGGCCTGTTGTTTGAAAACCTCTGAAACCCTCGCCGAGTCTTCGCTAGTCCTTGCGATTACGTCCATACTCATTTTCAGGTATAATATCCCTGAATTATCATCCGTCAGTGCCACATGGCCAGATATCCTTTCAGACCAAGTCTCACCTCTCAAAGGATCTCCAACAGACTTGTTCGAAAGAAGGGATGAAATCGATGATGCCAAGTCTCCCTCCGAAAAACCGTCAGATATGCCTAGCTCACCGTCATATATCGCAAGGTGATATGTCTCTCCAAACGACTTGTCACCATCGACCGCATCCCTCAGTATAGGGTACAGGCCGTCATATGATGGTCTGTCTGAAGAGGTACTTGTTGGATTGACCACTTCTGGTATTCCTGCAATTCTAGTATCCAAGAAATCCAGAGCCCTAAGTAAGTCAGATTCTCCCGAAATATGGTCTTCTCCCTCCAAAGGCTCAATGATGATATCGACAGATTTCCACGCCGCTGCATCGTATGACTCATAGATATCTTGCCGTACTTCCATGACCTCCATCTCATCTTCGGATAGGAAATCAGTCAGCTCGAAGCTCGTATCGAGCTCCATTACGGCTATCGAGACCGATGCGGTAGTCACAGCCGCAACACCCAACATGACCCAAACTGCATTTTTTCTTTGAAACTCAGTAGTCAGCGATGCAAGCCTGTCGAATTGAAGCGCTGCTGACTTCCCATTTCCTATTCCCCTCTCTGCTACGACATGAACCGCCCCCACAGTTATTGTGCTTGCAATAAATGCCGAAACAACTCCCAGTGCGAGGGTGGCCCCGAACGTCCTAAGGGGGGGGAGTGGGGAGAAGGAATTAGACATGAATGCGAAAACGGTTGTCACGACAGCCAGCATCAAGGCCACTCTGATTGAGTCAAATGACTGAACCCAGGCCTCGGCTGCTGATTTGGATGACGAACGGGCCTTCTCATATCCTCGCTGGAGATGAATGGAATAGTCTATGCCAAGCCCGAGGACCACTGGGGCAACTGCCACCTCCAGAATTGAGAATTTCATTCCAAAAAGTGTAATCGTCCCATATGTCCAGATTAGTGCAGCGGAAAGACTCAGCAAAGGAGCGGCCACCATTATTGCAGATCGGAATGCCAATGCCAGAACAGCAACCACCACTGCGATGGAAATCACAAACAACCAGATCATTTCATCGAGAGTTTTGTCATTGATGTCGCTACTTATCAGATCATCCGAGATGACTCCGTAATACAGCCCCTCGCTACCACTGTCTCGGAGGAAGGATCTGATCCCTTGCGCTACCTCCTCTCTTTCGTCCCGATCTAAGTCTCCATTCAATTCGATTACCCAAAGAGTGCTGGATGCCAGAGGAGTGGGGTCTCCGCTACCGTCATCCAACCACTCACAAACTTGATCGAACTCGAAGTCGGTATGCAACATTGCGGACGCAGCAAAACTTGCCGTTGCAAGTACCCGTTCGTCTGAGGATGCTTCGATGCAATCTTCCTCCTCTGCCAATATCGAGTCAAGAATCTCTCCCCAGTCCGAAAAATCTGAGATTCTACGAGATTCGTTGTCTCTCTCGTCTATGGAGCGTTGAATTGCATCGGCGGCATTGATGTGTGAGGTTATGCTATTGTCAGGCAATATGGATTCTAGCGACTCCATGTCATTCAATAAACCTGAGAGTCGGGATATGTCGAGAATGTTTTCACCGGGCCCCGCAGACACATGAATATACACCCTGTGTCCAGTTGGAGTAATTTTACTGTCAACCCTTTGCATAGCCTTTTCCGACTCGCTGTCTGGAGAAAACGACTCCAAGTCAGTAGTGAATGCAGGTAGAGGGACAATCACGCTCATCATCATAGCAGTAAGCAGGATGCTGATAATTAGGGAAGGGAGGGCCATGACTTCGAAGACAGATGCCAATCTAGCCTTCGCATCTGGTTGTCCCATGGGTTAGGGCCAAACCGGTCCATCGTTTAACTTAGGCCACTGCAGGTCCCTTCAGCGCCAGAAACATAGGAAAGCCCTCAAAAGGGGGCTACGGTTCGGCGCTTTGTCCATGTCAATAAAAGTACTAATGAACGATGGCCGAGAACTTCGACTTAGGATCACGGGAGAGACACATACTACACTCCAGCTTTTCCGTTCAAGGCTCAACGAGAGTCCTAACGTTGAATATGCTAACTTCTTTCAGAAACATCCAGATCTAGACGAGCCAGAATTGTATGTTCGAGCCGTCAAGGGCAAGAAGGCAGAGAAAGTATTCAGAGATCTCTGCTCTGGAATATCCAAAGAGTTCTCAGGTCTCAAGCTCTGAGGATGGTGAATGTGTGCCCTCCGAAGGCATTGAGGAATCCTTGGGCCTCGTAGGATGGGCCTTCCATAATGAGGGAGTTGGGGGGCTACTGAAGGTCAGGGTCGAGGATTTCAGGGTAGAAGAGGTCTCGAGAGTCCCAGCTTTGGACCCTAAGGGGAGATTTACGGTGGCACGGGCTACCTTGACTAATTGGGAGACAAACAGATTCTTGAATAGATTATCTAAGGAATGTGGCATCAGTAGAAACAGGATATTTGCCTCTGGACTGAAGGATAAGAGGGCGGTTACTACACAGATTTTGGTCATAGACGCCAACATCAAAAAGGTAGAAGCTGTTGATATTCCAGACTCAGAAATAGAGGTATTAGGAAGGACGCACCAGAAAGTGGGAATGAGTGATCATGATGGAAACAGGTTTACTATAACTCTGAGAGGGTGTTGCCATATCGATGGAAGCCCCATGGACGGCAAGGAGGCCCTACAAAGGGTCAATAGAATAAGAGAAGGTCTTGCGAACTCATTAGGTGCAGACGTCTTTCCGAATTGGATCGGGCCACAGAGGTTCGGCGCAAACCGTCCAGTTACCCCACTTGTTGGAATGGCAGTTGTGGAGGATGACTACGAATCTGCAGTGGATATTTACTTGGGTATGGAGGGAAATAAATCTACTGAAGAGACCTCCAAATTTAGAAAATTGTGGAGGGAGACCAAGGATGCCTCTGCCTGTTTGGAAGTGATACCAGGCCATCTCGGATATGAAAGGGAAATGCTACGCCATCTGGAAGGCAAGGACGGTGATTGGTTAGGGTCTTTCAAGACCCTACCGAACTCTTTGCAACTATTGATGGTCCACTCTCTCCAATCCCTGGCATTCAACCACACAATCTCTAATAGAATCTCCAATGGATTGAGCTTGGTCGAACCAGAACTTGGCGACATAGTTGCCCCGACAAAGGGAAACGGTAGGATAGACGTCTCCAAGATGGCGGCGGTTAGTCAGAATAATCTAGAAAGGTGCAGGAGAAATTGCAGGCTTGGTAGGCTTTCTGTTACAGGCCCTCTCCCAGGAAGTGAGCTTTCTGTCGCTGAAGGAAAACCCGGGGAAGCCGAATCCAAGGCTATTGAGGATACAGGACTCGGGTCCGTAAATTGGAGAGTAAAAAGGATACCTAGGCTTTCTACAAGTGGGACCAGAAGAGCACTATCGGTCCCTTTCACCGATTTCACCGTAGAGGAAGCCACAGACATTCCCGAGTCTTCTGAAACATCAATGAAGTGGCAGAATTCCCCTGTAGAGGGAGATAGGTGGCATCCAGAGGGGGCTTCGCTGAGACTCAGCTTCACACTTCCTCCTGGTACATACGCAACAGTATTGATGAGGGAGTTTATGAGGTCCCCTCTAGATCATTATTAGGTCAGAGTCTTCCCATTTCTAGGGTCTCAATCTGTCCGACTAGTGGATCAGTCTCCCTGACCCTTGCTTCAAACTCATCGACAGTTCCCTCTCCGTCCTCGAGGACTGCCTGAACTTCGATGAACATCATTCCGAACGCAAGGGGCTTAATCTCGTATGTCTGGACCTCTTCTAGCTCACCAATTTTCATTGCGATCCCATCATAATCCGGTCGCCCTTCCTCTGGCTGATCCATAGTTACTTTGTACTTCACCACTACATGCCCCATACTAGTGCCTCCTCAAGGTCCTTGGAACCCACACTCTGTGCAAACGTAAGGTACGCCCTGAAGTCTGCATCGCCTGCTTCTTCCAATCGCGTGACCGCATTCTGGGCAAGGGAAAGAGGTACTTCTGGAGTCTACCAGAGGCAATCCCGATGCCGTGCATGTGCTCGTCCGTGCTGTCATTACATTCCCTCGACGAGGCGCCGAGCCACACCCCCCTTTTAGCGTTGACCGATGGCAACAGGCCTCCATTGCAATGAATTGAAATGAAGGTCCCCCTACCGAATAGAGGTGATTAAGTGAGCGAAGAGGAGCTATCGTTGTCCGGTGAGCAGAACGACCTATCGGAGTTTGTTTCAGATGAGGGAGGAATATGGAGTCTGAGGAATGTGGAGAAGATCAGAGGTTGGAACAATATCGAGTATGGGGCTGGCCTATCGGGCAAGAATACGCCCTCCACTGGCCTGTCAATGAACAGGGCCTACATACCGCCCGGAGGTGTGGCAAAGGCGCATATCCATGTGGATTTCGATGTCATGATCTATCTTCTGAAGGGGAGCGTGAGGCACGAGTACGGGCCAGGCTGCAGAAATTCGGTTGTCCACAGTGAGGGTGACATGTTCTACATTGAGCCGGGCCTTCCTCATGAAGTGTTCAATGTCTCTGAAACCGAATGGGTACATGCGATTGTCTCACGATCAGATGCTTCAGAGTGGCAGAACATCGTTCCCTACGACAGGGATTCCGAGTAACTAGGCGTTCGGAATCGACATTATTGGGCCAGGATTGTACCAGTGGTACCTCAATTCACCGCCACTCGATCCATCATTTCCGACAAAGAAAACTTTCTCTCCCAGTGCGATTAGGTTCCTAGGATCCGAACTTTGTGACCCGGCCCGGGTGTCTACGGCCAATGTGACTCCATCTTCGAGAGTAAATGAGATTAGCTCTTCACCTGAGCCATCGTACAAATCATCGACGAAGTAAAGCCTGTCTCCGACTCGTGTCAGACTCGAGGCAGAGGAGCCATCAGTCAGCAGGGGAACGTGTACCATAACAGTCCCAGAATCAGAACCATCACTCATCCAGACCTCGGTCCCCTGTGTCCCAACTCCCGGGGGGCTACTGTAGGCGATGAAGTACAACTCGCCGCCAAACTCTACCATGTTACTAACTCCTCCATCGGAAGGCCCTGCGACGATGTCCTTGACCAACATGGTTCCAGAATACGTCCCATTGCTCTTCCATAGCTCATTTCCGGATGTGCCATCATTAGCTGTGAAGAAGAGAGTATCTCCAACAGAAATCTTTTGTCCTGGCCAACTACTACTTCCATTAGCAGCTATGTTGCTGACAATCACGGTACCTGAATTCGTCCCATCGCTCTTCCAAAGCTCCATGCCAGATATTCCATCATCAGCACTGAAGAATAATTCTCCACCCATACTTTCGAACATGGATGGAGAGCTGTCACTACTCCCGTAATTGATATCCTTGACTAACTGCACTCCTCCCGCTGGAGAGCTAGTGTTGATCACAAAAAGCTCCCTACCGACGTCTGTCAAGACCGCACCCATGTCAGCATTGGCACTGAAATAGATATTATTTCCAGATCTTGTGAACTCGCTCGGCTGACTGCCTTCTAAGTCAGCAGTAATACTTCCTCCATTGGGCATTGTCAGGTCCGTATTGCCGTAAAAAAGATCCACTAGCTGGAAAGTTCCAGCCTCGGTGCCGTCCGATATATGTGGTTCCTCACCCGAGCAAACTACGTTTTCATAGGAACATCTGAAAGCTGAAAAGTACGCCGTGTCGAACCCAACTTCTGATGCAGGCATCACTGAAATCGAATTAACTCCAGAATATGTGAATTCTGGATAATTAGAGAATAATTGTGGTGCGCAATCGAAGGTCTCAGAGATCCTGATAGTTCCAGAACCACTCCCATCACTAACGTACAACTCTCTGATTTCATCGTTTCCTACCGCAGCAGAAAAGAATATTTTTTCATCCCCTGCTACTATCTCCCCAAAGTCAGTACCTGGATTCTCATCAACTATTGAACCTCCAACGATAATCTGCCTTGTCGGATTAAGATCAATGACCATGTTGGTGCCCCCCATTGTGCCATCCGACCTCCAGAGCTCATTTCCGTGTACGCCGTCATCAGCAATGAAATACAATACTCCTCCCATTGTCACCATCGAATGCGGATTAGAATTATGTGATCCTAATGGGTTGATATCTTTCACAAGCCCGCTATTGCCTGGGCACTCTCCGAAGGTTGATACGATTTCACTACCGGTGAGGATTCCATCCCCTTGAATTCCACCTGGAGAGCCATCATCAAAACCAATACTCAATTTATTCCCGGGATTAGATTCAGGACAACCAGATACCGAATAATAGAGATGTGTAATCAACAGTCCTATTCTCTGCTCGGCAGTATCTAGATCATCTGTCAATTGAGCGATTTGCGATTCTTTAAGAGATATTTGATCCAAAGCCTCATCTCTCTCATCCTCTAGAATTTCCATCATCTGACTTATATTTTGGATATGCGACTCTAGGCTGGAAATGTGACTGGAATTTTGTGCAGCTGAATTTTCGAGCTCTTCTCTTAGCTGTTCAGAAAGGTTGCTGAGATTAGAAATCTGAGATTCTTTTTGCATCACAGTCTCTGTTAGGGATTCTAATGTATCATTAGCTTCACTGAGTGCACCCTCGATTTCAGATACAAGCGAGGAAGATGTAGCCAGTTGATCCTTGAGTGAGTTAATATCGTCTTCATGTTGTTGATTGATAACAGTGAGGTTGTCTATCTGTGCTTGAAGGTCCGTAACTACTGCGTCATTTTCGCCTGATGAATCTCCTCCTAAACATCCTGATAATATAGAGACAGAAAACAGTAGAGTGAGTACAATCGCAGTTCTTTTCATAGACTCGGGTTGGAGTGGAGGATTAGATGCTTTCTGACAATTTGTGCTTCACTCTTCTTCTTTTTTAGAGAGCCTGCGAAGACCTACCATTGTAGGCAAATCCTCCTCGTTCTCATTTGGAGTGGTCACGATTCCTAGATCGGACAGGTGATCTGATACTTGCTCCATAGCGGTTCTTCCATCAGCCCTTCTCCTTGGCCGAGGGAGCTTATTCCTGCAGATTAGATATGTCTCGGACGAGGCATTCCTAGAAGCGGTAGGGGCATATCTCTGAACATTCGAGAACCTATCCTTGGCGGCATCAACCAGCCCTTCTATGCCGGTTCCCTGGAATGTCTTGGTTACGAATGTCCCCCCTGGCTGGAGAACGCCCATCGCCACATCAAGAACAGTGGTGGACAGCTCCAGAGATATGGCCTGATCAGTATCGTATCTACCAGTGAGACTCGGGGAGATATCACTGATTACGACATTCAACAACCTGCCTTCCAGGAATTCCTCGACTTGCGTAATTGTCGCATCCTCCGTGGCATCGCCAATGATCAGCTTAGCTCCTTCTACGGGAGAGGTAGCCAGCAAGTCAACGCCAACAACCAATCCATCCTCTCCAACCTCCTCTACGGCTACTTGGGTCCATCCTCCCGGGTGACAACCTATGTCGAGAACGGCATCCCCCTTCCTCATCACTGAGAACCTATCTTGGATTTGCTTGAGTTTGTAAGCTGACCTAGCCCGATACCCCTTTGATCGTGCCTCCCTTCTCCATGGGTCACGACGATTCTCTTGGTACCACCGTTTGCTCATATATCTCCCGAGGTGAAATGAGTTATCAAGTCAGGGCATCACTGGGGCATCTAGAGGCCAATTTCGGATATCAAGGCACGAGCGGTATGCCTGATTGCGTCTTCTGAAGCCATATCTGGTTCGAATCCCGTCGAAAGAAGTCGGCCGACTTCCAGAGATGTTTTTGGCACGTCGCCTGCCCATCCCCTATCTCCACCTGTATATTCTATCGAGACGCCCTCTAGTCCACTTTCCTCTACAACTATCTCGGCTATCCTCCTTACTGAGCAGGTGTCACCTGTCCCAAGATTGTACAAACTGACGTTGTCCGCACAAAAGTCCACCAAGTGAACCATTGCACGCACACAGTCCTCTGCAGACATGTACGATTTCTCCTGCATGCCATTTCCAAGTACCTCAAGTCTACTTGGGTCTCTCTTCAATTTATGGATGAAGTCGAAAATCACACCATGAGTCCCCCTAGGACCGACAATATTGGCAAACCTGTGTATCCATGCATTGGCCCCGAATGTACCAGCCCATGCCGTTATCAACGCCTCAGAGCCGAGTTTAGAGGCACCATAAAGTGAAATTGGCATCACAGGTCCATATGTCTCAGGAGTGGGCATTTCCTCAGCTTCTCCGTAGATTGCAGAGGAAGATGAGAAAGAGATCTTGTTGACGCCCACCTTTCTCATTGACTCTAGAACATTGTATGTCGCCAAGGTACCTTGCCTGAGGTCAGTGTCAGTTACTTCTGTCCCTAGCCTGATGTCTGGGTTAGCCGCCAAATGATGGACCATTTCGATGCCGGACATTGCAGACTGTACCTCGTCTATGTTGAGAAGGTCTCCACGGACCACCTCGACATTTCCCGTTCCCTGATGATGGGACAGGAATTCCTCCCTACCACTTGAAAAGTTGTCGAATACTCTTACATTGATTCCTCGAGATACTAGGGCGTCAACTAAGTGGGAGCCGATGAAACCGGCCCCTCCGGTAACTAGGTGCATGGTGCTTGGAGAATGCAAGCGGACTTGAGTTCATCGGAAGCAGGATCAGGACCATGTCCCAGTGTCTCTCTTCTGCCTGAGGGAGTAGGAACAGGCAACCATGCCAATCAGGGCTATGTGTATAACAGTGCAGTAAGGGCAAATGTGTGGTGCTCCGTCAACCATTGTCAGCTCCACTAAAACCAGCCATATAACGAATGGAACTCCTGCGAGACTGACGTAGAACAGTAAATCTACATACCCGGACGCCCACTTAGCGTGTATATCCATCCTGATTGAAAGGACAAAGAACCATATCAGGGCGAAAGAGACAATCCCAATTAGCCCCCATGGGATTCCAAAGAGATTATTCCACTGGGGGTCTCCAATAACCGAACCACATTGTACTAGCCCCTCCGTAGCACACATCGAGGAAGACCCCATTATCATTGAGTTGTGTATTGCCCAAGTCCATCCGGACCCCATTATGCCTACAGCTGAGAATCCCATGCTCGCGTTTAGTACCCCTAATGTACCCTGCTCCCCTGAAGTATCTTTGGCCTTGATCAATAGGTAGCTAGAAACCACTATTCCCGCTATGAAAGCCATCAGTGGGGGAGTGATGACGCTCATCATTGACCACCTACCAGCCTTTGCAAGGCCTCTGAAAGCTCCTCTCCATCTCCTCCTTGCCCCTGATGTTTATTCTTATTCCAAGCTACAGTACCATCAGGCTCAAGGATAAATGAAACAGGTGTCCCTGAAAGGCCCCACATGTTCATTATCGTCATGGATCGATCATCGATATACGGCCAGTCATTTGGTGTTCCAGGCCTGTCGATACAGTCGTCTCTGTCACTATTACATCCAAAATACGAGGTTTTGTCTCTAAATGCCTCAATTTCTCCTCTGGTGCTGTCATGATTAGGAATGCTCAGCTCAGCTGCGACCGTGACGAAGTTTACCCTATCAGACCACTGTGAGTGGAGCTGACTCATTTCATCACCATCGACCCAACAATACGGACAGTCAGTGTCCATGAAATAAATCAACATCCACTTACTGTCCGATGATCCGTTCCAGTCCCAATCATAGTTGTCGGAGAGCCTGTATTCGTTCCATCCAAATCCATTGTAGGCATCCGCAACAAAATCAGGCGCTTGATTCCCCTCGTCAGGGCCAACTTGAGGTATAGGTGCCAGAATTACAGAAATTGCAACAACCAGGCTGATTATTCCCGCGGTAACGAGCATTGCTACTGTTCTAACATCCTCATCTTTGCCCTTAGGTGCTGCCTTCGCCCTACGCCTCGCCATCATACTTCCGAGGGACTATTCATCTTAGAGTCTGATGGTACATGGTTATGCCCAATTGAGATTGTAGTCTGATTATTTACCCAATGAGTCAGTCTGAGGAGTTATTATTTTCCTTGAATTTAGGTACTTTGGAATTCCATTAGATGCCAATGCTCATTTGGGGCGTGTTACCGCCACATATTGTGAGCGATGAGGTAGCTGTGGACAGATTCTCTCAATCGGCTGATGAATCAGTAGATGATGAGGAGGAGTTTTGGCAATCCTTTTTCGAGAAAATCCAGCCGATAAGGGAGGGCGTAAACTCTGCTAGAAGAGTGTTTTATGAGGGCCCTGTAGGAAACGCCATCGATACTGTAGGCCAACTGGTTGATGACGCCGCCGACATAGCACATTCTTCTTACCGAAGGTTGAACGAGTTAGCGTACGCCACGATTTTGAGGAGCCCGGGTATCTTTGTCGCATTCTTGTTATTGGTCACATCCGTTATCGGGCAATTCGCCATGGACTTCCAACAACAAATAAATGGCGATGTTGAGGTATATCTTCCTGATGGGGCAGACTCTTCTGACCTGCTGTCGGAGGTCAGGGAACAATGGTCAACTGATGTGGTCATAATTTACCTCCAAACCGGCAACTCAATCGCCTCAATCTCAGAACGAACCGAAGAGAACATAACCTCTGTCAACGTCCTGTCGCAGATGTCTTGGATTGAAGGGGATGATACCTCAGGAGAGGGGACTTTCGATCGAGGATTAGACTGGGACAAGGGCGACAGAGGAATGAATGATGGGGTCGTGTGGGTCCTATCTCCCTCCCAGGTAATCAAAGAGGCAAACTCTTCTTCTTGGAGATTCAATTGTGCTATGGAGAAGCACGGACTCCCCGTTAGTGATGGGCAGAACTGCGCCATTGCAGGCCTCAACCCTTACTACGGGTATGAGATTCCAGATGAGCAAGAGAGAGTCGATCAGTTCGTGGAAAATGCTGGGTCTCTGATGGAGTCAATGGTCAGGGACACCAATGGTGATGGAATTTGGGATACTGGGGTCATAATTATGGGAATATCATTCGATATGGGAGGGACCGATATACCTCCTCGAGACGATCCTAAATTCGGCCAAGTCAAAGACCACAAGGCATTCCTAGCTTTTGCCGAGGCCTACATCCATGGCCTAGGACCTGACGGGGAAATCCGCGAGGGTTGCGATGATGATGGCAGTGGTGTCTGCGACGAGTTAGAGGAAAACTGCAAGCTTTGCTACACAACCTACGAGTTGACATCAACGATGGATACTGAGAGACTTGATGACATCCCGCCCAGAAGAGCGGTGACAGTAACGGGACTCACCCCTGTCCTTCATGACGTATCTGACGCCATATACCTAGAATTGGTCGAGACAATGCTTCCTGCCAGCTTGGCCTTGGTAGCTCTCGCAATGCTAATTCTCCACAGGAATGCGAAGGTCATAATCATCTGTGGAACGCCAATAGCGATGAGTCTAGCGATAACCTTCGGAACCACAGTGATTCTTGATATCATGCTAACGCCAATGATTATTTCCGCCGGTCCGATATTGGTAGGCTTGGGTGTAGATTACGCACTTCATCTGACGAATCGTATCGAGGAAAATCGGCAACAGCTAATTGAGGATCATCTGGAAAGGTCTTGGAAGTTGAAAAGAGATGGCCTAGAGACTGAATCGATTGACCCATGGGACCCACTAATCAGCCTCACTGCGACCGTAAGAGCGGCCATGACAACTGGACACGCCATCTTCCTATCGGCATTAACCACAATTATTGGTTTCAGCGTTCTCACTTGGGACAGCCTTGTTCCAATTCAGCCCATGAGGACAGTAGGTACCACACTCTTGCTCGGCATCTTCGTAACATTCCTCCTTTCTATGGTGATGGTCCCAGCTCTTATCCAGCTACTGAGATACAGGAAATCAACAGGAAACATGGATATGTCTACGAATCAAACTGTTTACGTTTCGATAGCTATCGGAGCAATTGCGGCCTTCGCTCTGTCATATTCCGGCGCAATGTCGACCATCAACTCCCTGATCATAGCATCTATGCTGTCCTTGACAATCGCCCTCGGAATTCTGGATGTAGTTTGGGAGTCTATAGGCAAGGTTCCTGTCAGGTTCACCATCGTGGTAATGCTAGTAGCAATCGTGACTACTGCTGGCGGAGTCATGATTCTTGAGGAAGAACTCGGCAAGGACATTACTGGATCGTCTGATGAGGTCCCACCCGGATTGGAATCATATGAAGCCCTCAGGGAGTATAGCTATGAGTTCGAAGGGGGACAAACAAATCTGTTCATCATCGATGCCACTGAAAGAGGCTCGTTCAATGGCACGGCCCCAATAAGAGACATACCTGTCCTGGACTCGATAGAAGCAATGCAAATCAAGGTCGACAATGTAGAATTTACCGACACAACGAGCATTGTGGACATTCTGAAAGCGATTCATGTACAAGATGATGTTACCGGGCAGCAGACATTCGATAGGTCGTTGTGGGACATCCTTCACTCTTCTTGTTGGGATGACCCATTGCAGATTGAATGCCTGACAAGCGGCGATCTAGCTTTCACTACACTGTCCTCGAAGGAGGACATGGTCAACGTTGTTTTCGATACTCTGAGTCCGGAGATAAGGTCCATGCTGATGAATGCTGATCAGGGGACTGGGGAGACCAAGACCCTAGTCTACGCATGGCAACCATACATCAACATCCAAGACGCAACTGGGCTTAGAGATACCATTGACGGATTCCTCTCGGAAGGAGGGTGTGAAGGTGCCACGAAGTGCAGGTCCACCACACTTGCCGACGAGGGAGTCATCAACTCCAAGCTAACTGGAGGGCTCCCCATCTCAATCGACATTAACTCTGGAATCCACAAGGCTCAGAATGAGACTACAATATGGACAATGATAATCCTACTCTTTGCGATGGCCGTATTGTTCAGATCCCCGAGACTAGCGATATTTACGATGACCGCAGTGGCGGTTGTGGTGTTATGGCAGCCTCTACTTATGAGAGGGGGTTCAGTTAATGTCAATGTCTTCACCGCGATGATAGGGACCATAGTCTTCGGAATAGGCGTTGACGACTCAATTCACATCATAGACAGGATTAGAGACGAGGGAGAGACTCCTGCGGGCATAGTCAGATCCGTCGTCACAACGGGACGTACGATTTTCGAGACTACTGCTACGACGTGTGCCGGTTTAGCCGCAGGCCTCTTCGTAGCAATTCCCGGCCTTCAAAATTTCTTCCTTCTAATGATGGCATTAATCGCTCTAGCACTACTTACCAGCGCCATACTACTTCCCACAATAATTGTAGTTTACAACGAGTTAAGGTCAAGAATCACATTGAACGGAGCTTGGCTGGACTACGATGATGGAGGGACAATATCCGAAACCTCGGTATTGCAAGCTATAGTAGACCCTGCTGACGTAGTCTGATGAGAAATTGATGAGGGTGCAGGGAATAAGCCCCTTTCTGTTCACCTTTCGGCTGGTCGCATTCAACTATGCATCCTACCCGGCCCTGTTGATGCACTACGGGCCTGCTTGGACTTGCTCCAGCGGGGTTGCTCGTTCCAGCTACCATCGGGAAACCTCCTCCTTACGGATTCATCGTACTCCCGGGGCAGTTCGTTTCTGTTGCAGAGCCGGCCCTCCCGGACCCCCGACTTGCGTCGAGCCACTCGCATCACGGAGAGGGGACTTTCCTCAGTGTCGTACACTGTCAGCGACCCTCCTGCTCCCTCACACTGTCCGCCACGTTGGTGCCCAAGAACCCAACGGTCAGAAAAAATCAAAAAATTTTGGAAATAATCATCTACGTTCTTACTAACAGAGCCCTGTGTCCGATGCCGAGTCACTAAAGAGAGAGGCAGGAATAGCAGCGTGTAAATATGTGAAAAACGGAATGATAATTGGTCTTGGAACCGGATCAACCGTTAAGCATACAATCATCGAAATCGGCAGAATGATGGACGAAGAGGGTCTTGAAATTACAGGAGTACCAACCAGTGAAGCTACAAGGGTACTGGCCGAGTCCCTCAATATCCCTCTGATCGAAATTTCCCAGGTAGAGTCACTGGACCTAACAATTGATGGTGCCGATGAATTCGACAGGGATTTCTCACTCATCAAGGGAGGGGGCGGAGCACTAACGAGGGAGAAGATTGTCGCAAATCTTTCAAAATCAATGATCGTAGTAGCTGATGATAGTAAGAGAGTTGATATTCTCGGGAGTTTCAAATTACCCATCGAGGCCGATCCACTTCAATCCGATTCGGTTATAGAAGAGATCAATGGATTTTGTCTAGGAGAAGTAAGAATAAGGGCTTCAGGACAGAAGGGGACATTGGAAAACGAACCTTTCATAACAGATAATGGTGGATACATCATTGACTGTGAATTCGGCCCTAGTATCACAAATCCCGCAGATTTGGAGAAAACTATCTCCAAAATTAAGGGGGTAATCGAAGTAGGACTGTTTATCGGAATTTGTGATGCAGTAGTACTATCATCTTCGTCAGGGGTCGAGATTTTGGTAAATCCCAATGGCAGACTAAATTGATTGTCATCCGAGGCCATTAAAATGGGATAGCGATTCGGATGGTCGGGTCTGTAGCTTAGTCAGGTAGAGCACCCGGCTCTTAACCGGGCGGTCGCGGGT